>Ga0209633_10000149_pt1 | contig 82541 bp, 77 predicted proteins | sample Cruoilmetagenom1_FD_187290 | JGI IMG/M metagenome (GOLD analysis project Ga0209633, IMG submission 187290) | Oil polluted marine microbial communities from Coal Oil Point, Santa Barbara, California, USA - Sample 1 (SPAdes) (version 2) | ecosystem: Environmental > Aquatic > Marine > Oil seeps ... | reverse complement strand
AGACATAAACTCAATCTTTACTCAGGCAAAGGAATATCAGCTAGATTTCCACGAGGTAAAGGGTCAGGAGCATGTAAAGAGGGCGCTTGAAGTAGCTGCGAGCGGGGGACATAATCTGCTCATGATTGGCTCTCCCGGCACTGGCAAAACAATGCTCGCCAGGAGGCTCCCTTCTATTCTTCCAGATATGAGCTTTGAAGAAGCTCTTGAGACAACTAAAATCTATTCGGTTACCGGGCTGCTAAAAGATCACTCATCACTCTTTGCCACAAGACCATTTCGCTCGCCCCATCATACTGTGAGCGATGCGGGGCTTATTGGAGGAGGAGCGATACCTAAGCCCGGCGAGGTAAGCCTGGCGCATAACGGGATTCTTTTTTTAGACGAGCTTCCTGAATTTAAAAAGAACGTGCTTGAAGTAATGCGCCAACCACTTGAGGACGGAATGGTAACCATATCGAGAGCGGTAACGTCAATAACTTATCCGGCAAGTTTTATGCTTATGGCTGCAATGAACCCCTGCCCGTGCGGATATTATGGTGATCCCAAAAAGGAATGCTCCTGCACGCCGATTCAGATACATAAATACAGAACAAAGGTATCGGGCCCGCTTTTAGACAGGATCGACATCCATGTAGAGGTACCCCCGGTTAAGTACAAAGAACTTGCCGATGATTCCGGAGGAGAGAACTCCGCCCAAGTAAAAGAACGCGTTAACCGTGCCAGGGATATTCAGAAAGAACGCTTTAAAGGAACAGGGATATACTCAAACTCTCAGATGCCGCCATCTATGGTTAGAAAACAGGCTAGGCCTGATAGCGAAGGGCTAAAGCTCCTTGAGACCGCAATAAACAAACTTGGGCTTAGCGCAAGGGCTTATGACCGGATACTTAAAGTCTCACGCACAATCGCAGACCTTGATGAATCCGACACTATCCTCTCTCAGCACATATCAGAAGCCATACAGTATCGCTCACTTGATAGGAGTATCGTTTAGAAGTAGCCGCAAGCGGGGAACATAATCTGCTTACGTTCGGCTCTCAATACCACTAATTTTTATCCCTTCTTTACTAGTGTTAGGAAGACTATCAAACGCCGAAAATATTCAATCTGATATATTTTTTATTTGAGTACACCGATTCAGGCGGAAGAGGAATATTACAGGAATCATACTTCACATAAATACGCTGCTTGACTAAAGAGGAGCGGTATTTACTGTTTATCGAGTAGTTAGATGCCAGAAGGAGGATGAGAAATGACAGTTGAAATAATTCGTAACTTTTTAGCTTGGTGCTCGGTAATTAACGTTGGGGTGCTGATATATTGGTGGCTATTTTTTACGCTGGCCCACGACTTTGTTTATCGAATCCATGGGAAATGGTTCAAGTTGTCTGTGGAAAAGTTCGATGCAATCCATTATGCGGGGATGGCATTCTTCAAGATGTCCATAATACTGTTTAATATTGTCCCGTATATAGCATTATGCATTGTCGGATGACATTGCGGCAGGGCGGTTTTCCCAAACGGTGATATTCATTTTTAATCGGAGAATAAGGCGGTTCCTTTTTTTAGTCAGCAGGATGAAGCAGGGCATCTTATACTATTCCTACATCCAACTTAAATCAGGCTTGACAAAAGGGGTGCAGTACAAATCTTACGGCGAATCAACTAAGGATATCCAATCAATTATTGCCTCAATAGTTTTAACGGGATTTTCCATGCAGTCATGCCTGGCATCCGGAATGTACTTGATAGTTACATCTAAATTACCAGCCTCATTAGCTATGCTCGCTAACTTAATAGTTTCCTGGCTTTCAACCAGACGATCGTTTGTACCGCGTAGAAAAAGAATCGGTATTTTTACTTCTGATATTAGTTTGTATGCCTTAGTTTTTGTGGCTTCCGGACTTTTCATAAACCACCATGTTCTATAGGTATATATTCCAAAATGCGTAGGTTTAAAAGTAGGTCCCCAAGCACGAGAAACCACAAGTAAAGTATCGTTTAAACTCGTATATGGATCCGGCTTTAAAACCTCCTTTGCTTTCTCATATATCTCGTCATATGAAGGGACGCTCTTCCATTTCTTCAAGCGTTTTTTATGAGATTCTGGAAGTGAGTAAGTACAACCTTCCAGAATTATTCCCCGAACATTAGGATCGGGACGCTGTGAAGCATAATAAACGGCCAAATTTGATCCAAGACTATAGCCTAATATATAGATTCTATGAAAACCCATATCCCTGAGCATATCTACGGCTGCCTCTACATCCATTATCGCATCGTCGACTATAGCTTGACCTGTTTTCTGTCCGATATTAGCCATTCTGGTATTAATCGCGAAAGAACTTATACCCTGATCGTATAAGTATGTAGGTAGAAGTCTTGGTGTTATATGGGAAAGAAAATGACCTAATTCACCGTGGACAATAATTATTATTGGAGTGTTTAATAACTCTTCTTCAGATTTAGAATATCGTGGAAGTAAGAGACCGTCTATTTCAAAGCCGTCACTAGCTTTAAACGCTATATGTTTTTTATCAATTTGTATCATGATAATATTGTATTGGATTTTTCTTCCACTTGCTAAGATTAACCCATGGGAGGCTTAGTCTTCGTTCATTACCCGTATAATTAATAGTACATACATTGCTCGAGGAGCGTAAATATTCCGGAAGAAACATCCTTAAAACGAACCCTTTCTGTACCTCTCGTGACCCTTTACGGCCTGGGAACGATCCTAGGGGCGGGTATATATGTGCTGATAGGGGAAGTCGCGGGCAAAGCGGGAATGTTTACCCCTATGTCTTTCTTGACGGCATCCGTAATCGCGGGTTTCACCGCCTTCTCATATGCGGAGCTTTCCTCGCGGTACCCTCAAAGCGCGGGTGAAGCGGCATATGCGCAAGAGGCGTTCTCCCTTCGCTTTGTATCTGCGGCTGTAGGGTGGTCGGTAGTCATTATAGGTTCGGTGTCAGCCGCGACCATCGCAAACGGTTTCGTCGGTTATTTAAAAATATTTATAGATATCCCGGATTGGGTCGCTATCGCCATGCTGGTGATAAGTCTGGGCATCGTCGCAGGTTGGGGAATCACCGCATCGGTCGCTGCTGCGTCCATGGTAACAGTAATCGAGATATTGGGGCTGCTTTCAGTAATAGTAATCGCGGGTGATTCTTTTGCCCAGCTGCCGGATAGATTGTGGGAATTCATACCGCCCATTGAAGCTCAAGCCTGGGTCGCGGTATCACTCGGCGCGTTTCTTGCGTTCTTTGCGTTCGTCGGGTTCGAGGACATAGTAAACGTCGCAGAAGAAGTCAAGGAGCCGAGGCGAAACCTGCCAATAGCAATAATATTAGCTCTTGGCATTTCTACCTTGCTTTATCTACTCGTCTCTCTCTCAGCCGTGTTATCGCTCCCCCTCGACATACTTGCCGGGAGCAGCACCCCGCTCGCCGCTATATACGAGCACAATTCAAACCTTTCACCAAAGCCTATAAGCATTGTGAGCATAGTAGCAGTGATCAACGGAGCGTTGATCCAGATAATTATGGGATCACGCATACTTTACGGAATGGGCAAACGCGCCATGGCTCCGCTTATATTTTCGAAATTAAACCGATTCACCAGAACGCCCCTTATCGCGACTGCTTCCATCACTGCGTTTATATTGACACTCGCACTTTGGCTTCCGATATTGAAACTGGCCGAGATATCCAGCTATATCACCCTGACGGTGTTCGCCTTCATGAACCTAGCTCTATGGCGGTTGAAACGAAAAAACCCTCGCCCTGAGGGAGTTAAGACCTATCCATTAGCGGTTCCAATAGTGGGTTTCTTATTGTGTGTATGCTTCCTGCTAATACAGACCTTATGGGGGTTTATATTTTAGTGCGGATTTCTTTTTATGGTTTTAGTAGAAATTGAAGTAGCCAGTATAACAATCAGTAGCCTCAACAACCTAAGCCAGGGCACATCACCCTTACGTTCGGCTCTCAATACCACTCATTTTTATCCCTTCTATTCTAGTATTAGGAAGACATAGAGAAGCTTAAATCGAGTTAAAAAAAGGATGCAGTACAAGGATGGAACAGGGCATTTACACTATTCAGAATCCCAACTTAAACCGTGCTTGGCAAAAGGGGAGCAGTACACAATTGTAATATTGATCTATTTTCCCCCGGTTGAATAATTATATAAACAGCGAATAGATTAATATAGCTATGAAGATGGCCGGAAAGACAAAGCGTGAGTACCAGTCTACTGACTTAGCCAACTCTTCATTTTTTGAAAAGCTTAGAGATCCACTAATTATAGCCTCTACAAAAGCCAGAAACACCAACAATGTCGAACCAAATACAAATTTATCAAAGCGAGTAAGGTAAGCAACATTGGGCACGACATGCCCTATAGCAAAACGATACGCAATCAGTGTGAGCATAGAGGTTACAGATAAGCCGATTTGCGGTCCTAACTGACTAGGCGGAATCCAAAATACCGCCCATGACATTACGACAATCATTATAAGCGGTATTATTATCTTCCACATAAAAAAATCATAATTGCGTTTAGCTGTAAGCTGATAAACAAACGCCGAAAGCTCACGATTTTGAGGTTTGAAGTAATAGGTTGCTGACTCGGCAACTGGGATTTCCGCAATATTCCAGTCTGTAACCGAAAAATGTTCATCACGCCCTGTGATTGTTTTATTATTCACGAATTGCAATTCGCTAGTTTCGTATTCTGTAGAAACTATTTCAACTTTCAAAGGGCGTTGGTCAAAAGGGAATTCCTTAATATTCGCAATTGTTTCAAAGTCGCCGTATAAAATCAGCCCATATTCTGCGTTGCCAAGACAATCTACCCAAACTTTATACTGAAATTGTTTAAATACACGCTGCTCATTGAGTATAACCATACTTGGGTTCCATATTTCCTCCAGATCAAACTTTCGAATTTTGCCTTTATCTTCAGAGGAAGCACATATCAGGGTGGGATCATTCCATTTCATATCTAAGGCAAGTGTAGCTTTATAACTTTGTTTAGCGCTGTTCACCTCTTCAATGTTTATCACATATATTCCAACATCAATCTGTTTCGGCTTATCCGTAGTATCATTATTTTCAATAACACCTGTCGGTTTGAGCTGATATGCGTGTGTGATGATCGGAGAAATTTGGAAGAAGAAAAGTAAAACTAATGACATTCGGAACAGGAATATTCTAAACATTAGGATTCAAAAACTAACGAATATATAAATATATGTCAATTGACCTTACTCTGGAGAACTGGACCTGTTAAAAGTGGAGAAAGGAAGAATGTGCTTTGAATATACATTGATGGGACTCGATATGCCTCCTCATATAATCACACCCGAGATAGGCTCTTATAGCAATGGCAGGAATTTGGGGAATAGTAGGATTTATGGTTATGAGAAGAAGGAAGGTGACTGCTTAAAGGATGAAGGATTAAAAGATGAGACCCTGAATCAAGTTCAGGGTGACGACAAAAGATAAATCCCCCTTAATCCCCCTTTTTCTAAGGGGGAGATAAAATGTGCAAAGGGGGCTTCGGCTCCCTTTTTTGTTTAGCAGACTGGAGCCGGGCTAAAGCTCCTTGAGACGGCAATAAATAAACTTGGGCTTAGCGCAAGGGCATATGACCGCATACTTAAAGTCTTACTCACAATCGCAGACCTTGATGAATCCGACACTCTATCCTCTCTCAGCACATATCAGAAGCCATACAGTACCGCTCGCTCGACAGGAGTATCGTTTAGTTAATTAACAGGTAAATGTCTTTAGCTTTGGCACCAGGCCCAGATGTGTTATCATTTTTCCATATTAGTGTAAGGACTGGTTAATTGCTAACTTTTGCTGAAGAAATATTACTGCTAATCTTAGATGACAAATCGGGCAAGCTCGATATGACCTCCCTTAAGGAACTCCATTTTATTCTTGCCGGTGCTGTTTTGATGGATCTGGCGGATAGAGATAAAATTGATAATGATCTGGAAAAACTCATAGTGACCGATTCATCTGCCACAGGGATAAAATTACTTGATCCCTATCTTGCAATGATCGCTCAGTCAGAAGAGACATTTAATACACGATATTGGCTAAATCAAATCGTAGAATATGGAGATGAAATCAAGAAAGAAGCTTTGGGTATGTTGATAGAAAAGGGAATACTCAAGGTTGAGGAGAAGAAGATTCTATGGGTTTTCGGGGTCAGACGATATCCGACAATTGACGATTCTCAAGAAAAGGAAGTCAGGCATAGGATAACGGATTTACTAAATAGTGACGATATACCGACACCCCATGACGTAGTCCTGGTCAGTCTGGCAAATACTTTTAAGCTGTTTCCCTCGATACTCGGCTCAGATGAGGCGGAAAGACTGGCTCCCCGTATTGCTCAGATTGCAAAACTAGACCTCATCGGACAGGCAGTGTCTCAATTATTGAATAGACTGTATGAAGATAGACTAAATTTTTATATGTATCTTCCTTATTAACCATATTATCTGCCTATACTCTAGTGACATTAACCACAATCTAGAGAAAACGGAGGAAGTGATATGAACATCGACGAAATCAAAAAAGATAAAACTCTCGTGATAACGCCCGAAGGCCGTCTCGACCAAATTGCGGCTCAATCATTTCAGCAAAAAGTAATTAATAGTATAGAAAAGGGAGAAAGCTCTATCTTGATTGACTTCTCGAAGATCAGCTACATAAGCAGCGCGGGCTTACGTACCTTGTTAATCATAGCGAAACGGCAAAAAGACAGTGACGGGCTTTTTGCGATTTGTTCTCTTACAGACAGCGTCAATCAAGTTTTTAAAGCCAGTGGTTTTAACACAATAGTAGATATTTATCCCGATCAGAAGTCCGCACTGGACAAGCTTATTTAAGCTAGCAATCGATTTGGTATTCTTTTTTAGAGCCAAAAATAGTTTTCTTGAGTAATCTCGTTTTTATATTAGATCCCCAAGCATGGCGCCGGCTAATAACACTTGACAATTGTGAGAATAATAAACTAAGGTTTTAGTGAACGAGTGTTCAGCATATGTTAAGCAATCACTGCATATTAATATCCGGATAATAGTATATAATAGCCAAAAGGAGACCTTGGTGAGCATATCCAAAAAAGAGATTGAGTCCTCAGTTAAAGACAAGGAACTAATAGAGATTAGAAGAAAGGAAATTGTAAATGCGGCTGTAGATCTTTTTGTCCGCAAGGGTTTCCACCGGACTACCATCAGGGAGATCGCTCAAAAATTCGGAATGAGCGTAGGGACGCTCTATGAATATATAAGAACCAAAGAGGACATATTAATCCTGGTATGTGATTATATTAATTCCACGGTAAGAATGAGAGTAAAGCCATCTGTAGAAATTACCAAGGACAGCGCTCAAAGCCTTATTAACGCTATAGAAATATACTATCGCATAATTGATGAGCTACAGGATTACATAATATTTTTGTATCAGGAAACAAAATCTTTATCGCATGAAAATAGAAAGTACATATTTAAATCGGAAGAGGATATGACTGCAATCTTTGAGGATATTTTAAAGCACGGAGTTGAGCAAAAAAGCTTCAAAATAGATGAGAAGAACATACTTTTAACGGCACACAATATTATGGTACAGGGACAGATGTGGGCATTCAGACGCTGGGCGCTCCAGAAGAATTATACTCTTGAGCGGTATATAGAGACACAGAGTAAATCAATCTTAGAACAAATAACAACACACTAAACCCTGTATATAAATTATTATACTCGACCACTCACCGAACAATCGTTCAATATTTTTCCATAATTCGTTATCACCCCGCTCGTATAAATATTGTTTATATTTATTATTAGATTACGGTCAGTTATATGTATATTAACAAGAACACACTTGACAGAAGCGTCATGATTGATTTAAAGTAACGCTGAACGAGCGTTCAGTTAATTATTAAGGTCTTATAGAGATACGGTCTGGTCATGGCACAACAACCAATCAGAAAAGAAATCACTATCTACAAACCTAAAAGTAAAATACGTATAGTCTCAGCCACTTCCCTTTTCGACGGCCATGATGCCGCTATTAATATAATGAGAAGAATCCTGCAGTCCTCTGGCGTTGAGGTAATCCACCTTGGTCATAACCGCTCAGCAGAGGAAATCGTAAACACTGCAATTCAAGAGGACGTGCAGGCAATCGCCGTAACCTCATATCAGGGCGGTCATATGGAGTTCTTTAAATATATGTATGACCTGCTTAGTGAAAGAGGGTCCTCACATATAAAGATATTTGGAGGAGGAGGAGGAACGATACTCCCCTTAGAAATAGAGGGACTACACGCCTACGGTATAGCTAGAATTTATACTCCCGACGACGGGAGGACAATGGGGCTTCAGGGAATGGTTAATGATTTGCTAAGTCAGATAGACTATACGGCTGGAAATATTGACTCTAACAGCATCCTGGAAAAGATAAGACATGCACATGAATCATCCAATGGCCTGGGGCAATTGATATCAGCTCTGGAGAACGGGAATAAATCTGCGCTAGCAGTTATTGAAAAAATTAACCGGGAGCTAAGTCGTTTGCCTCATATTCCGGTCTTAGGGGTTACGGGAACAGGGGGCGCGGGGAAATCATCAATCGTAGATGAGCTGGTGCGCCGATTCCTGGCGGATTTTAAAGATAAAAGAATCGCTATTATTTCTGTAGACCCGTCAAAAAGAAAAACCGGAGGGGCTCTGCTTGGCGACAGGATCAGGATGAACTCGGTTAATAATGAACGTGTATATATGCGCTCTCTGGCTACGCGTCAGTCAAACCTGGCTCTATCAAAACACATACCGGAAATTATTAGTATCTTAAAATTTGCGGGCTTTGATCTGATTGTGCTTGAAACCTCAGGGATCGGTCAGTCGGACACTGAGATCGTGGGGCTCTGCGATACGTCGCTATATGTAATGACCCCTGATTACGGCGCCGCAACACAGCTTGAGAAAATAGATATGCTCGATTACGCGGACTTGGTGGCGATTAATAAGTTTGATAAAGAGGGCGCCACAGACGCACTTCGTGATGTTCGTAAACAATACAGGCGTAACAACCTGCTCTGGGACCAAGAGGATGAGGGGCTTCCGATATACGGAACAGTCGCCTCTATGTTTAACGACCCCGGAGTAGATGACCTATACCGTGCTGTAATAAAAACCGTTTCAAATACAGGAAATACACGCTTAATTTCCAAGTACGAAGGTAATTCAAAATCAAATGCGGAAAAGTGCATTATCCCGCCTAAAAGAACACGCTATCTTTCTGAAATCACGGAGACAATTCACGACTACAACATATGGGTGAGCGAACAGACAGAAGCTGCACGGAGACTTGATGGAATAAAGAAAACGATTGACTTACTAAATGAGAATAAAACTTCAAATAATGAAGCTAAAAAAGAATTAGAGGGGCTCTATCAAAAAACATCCAAAGAACTGGACCCGGAGAACTGGAAGATACTAAAGGACTGGAATAATAAGTTAGAACGCTATAAAAACGATCTATACGTTTATAAAGTCAGGGACAGGGAAATTAAAACACAAACTTACACCACGTCTCTTTCGATGAATCGTATCCCGCGTATCTCTCTTCCAACATATCAAGCATATGGAGATATCCTGAGATGGAGCCTTCAGGAAAACGTGCCCGGAGAGTTCCCATATACGGCAGGCGTATTCCCGTTTAAAAGACAAAACGAAGATCCAACCCGTATGTTTGCTGGAGAAGGGGGCCCGGAGAGAACCAACAAAAGGTTTCATTATGTTTCTTTAAACACCCCCGCCAAGAGGTTATCGACCGCGTTTGATTCTGTGACCCTATACGGGGAGAATCCTGACCGCCGCCCTGATATCTTTGGGAAAATCGGCAATTCGGGAGTTTCAATTGCGTGTCTGGATGATGCCAAAAAACTATATAGCGGTTTTGATCTTTGTGATCCCTCCACTTCTGTTTCAATGACAATTAACGGCCCTGCGGCAATAGTGCTCGCATTTTTCTTAAACGCCGCAATTGACCAGCAGTGTGAGTACTACATCCGGGAAAACACTTTGGAGAAAGAGGCGCGTAAAAAGATAAAAGACATATACAAAAAAATCGGCCAAAAAGTTCCTGAATACAACGGCGAGTTACCCGAAGGGAACAATGGGCTGGGGCTTATGCTCCTTGGCGTAACGGGCGATCAGGTGCTGCCCAAAGAGGTATATGAAAAGATAAAAAGTAAAACCCTATCACAGGTCCGAGGTACTGTTCAGGCAGACATTTTAAAAGAAGACCAAGCGCAAAACACCTGCATATTTTCAACCGAGTCATCGCTCAGAATACAGGGGGATATTCAACAATACTTTATTGATAACAACATCCAAAACTTTTACTCGATCTCCGTTTCAGGCTATCACATGGCTGAGGCGGGAGCCAACCCGATAACCCAGCTCGCCCTCACACTCGCAAACGGCTTTACCTTTGTAGAGTATTTTTTATACAGGGGAATGGACATAGACGCGTTTGCGCCGAATTTCTCATTCTTCTTTTCTAACGGTTTGGAGGCTGAGTATACAGTAATCGGAAGGGTGGCGCGCCGCATTTGGGCAAAAGCAATGAAGTTAAAATATGGAGCGAACGAGCGCTCTCAAAAACTCAAATACCATATCCAGACCTCGGGAAGATCGCTCCATGCACAGGAGATTTCGTTTAACGATATAAGGACCACTCTTCAGGCATTGACCGCCATATATGACAACTGTAATTCGCTGCACACTAACGCTTATGATGAAGCGATTACGACTCCTACGGAAGAATCGGTAAGAAGAGCAATAGCAATACAGCTTATTATCAACAGAGAACTCGGGTCCGCTAAAAATGAGAATCCTCTTCAGGGCTCATTTTTTGTTGAAGAGCTTACCGATCTTGTTGAAGAGGCGGTACTTAAAGAATTCGACAGGCTGAGTGATAGGGGAGGAGTTCTGGGCGCAATGGAAAAAATGTATCAAAGGAGCAAGATTCAGGAAGAGTCGCTCTACTATGAAACTCTTAAAAACAGAGGCGATTATCCCGTTATAGGAGTAAATACATATTTATCAGATGAGGGCTCGCCCACTATTACTCCGGGTGAGGTAACACGCTCGACAAATGACGAAAAAGATTATCAGGTCGAATTTGTTAAATCGGCAGCAGACCGCTATAAAAAAGAATCAGGCGAAGTTATAAAGGAATTACAGAATGCCGCAATTAATAACGAGAATACTTTTGAGAAAATAATGGAAGCCGTAAAGTTTTGTACGCTTGGCGGGATCACCCACGCGCTCTATGAAGTGGGCGGTCAGTATCGAAGAAATATGTAGCTAAAATTACTTGTGCTTGTTATACCACGAAAAGGCGTCCTCAAGCCTGTCATTTCCCCAGAATATTTCCTTACCAATTACAAAACTAGGCGCGCCGAAGATACCCTTATCAGCGGCTAATTGAGTCTGCAATCTCAGTTCATCTTTACTGTCCTGTGATTTAGCCTGAGCAATTATCCGGAGCGCGTCCATTCCCAGTGAGTTGAGAATAGAAGCTATTACTTCTTCATCGGCTATGTCTTTATCCTCTACAAAATTTGCGCTGAATACTCTGCTTATAAATTCGGGACACCAGTCCTCGGACTGAGAGGCCAATGCCACCCTAGCGGCAAGGAGTCCGTTTCTAGGAAATTGTGAGGGATTATTAAATGGAATCTCAAATTTCTTAGACTGCCGCGCTACATCACGCCACATATACTCCCCCTTGGCTTTGTAAATATTAAAGGGGGATGTGTCCCATCCCTGGCTGTTAAATATCGGCCCTAAAAGAAACGGCTTCCATTCAATAGAGATCCCCTCTTTTCTTGCCAAGTCCTCGATACGGCACACGGATAGATAGGAATATGTGCTTGCGAAATCAAACCAGAACTCAAAACCGGGCTTATTCATAAAGTATAATCCTAAAAAAATCCCACTTGGGATTTTGCCCTAAATGGGATTTTCTTTAAATCAAATCCATTCATTGAACAATATTAAACAGCTACACAGCTGTGCTCCTCTCGGCTAGCTGTGTATCCAAAATAAGGAGAGCGGAGCTGCTATCGCCTGCCAACTTAAGTTTATCTAAAACCTCATTTGCGGTTTTTTCTTCTTCTACCTGCTCCTGAATAAACCACTGTAGTTCTACAGAGGTGGCATGATCGTTTTCACTGATAGCCTGCTCATAGAGCCTGTTTATCATACCGGTAACCTCTCTTTCGTGATCCAGAACTGTCTGGAATATCTCTTTTAAAGATTTGAACTTCGTCTGTGGTTTGTCTATAGCGTGAAGAACGACACGTCCGTCGCGGTTAAGAACATAATCAAAGAGCCTCATTGCGTGCGCAAGTTCTTCCTGGCTCTGTAGTCTCATCCAAGTTGCAAAACCCTGCATATTAATAGATTCGCAGTAAGCTGCCATAGACAGATATGTGTATGAAGAAAAGTACTCGTTCTTTATCTGATTGTTTAGAGCGTCCTGTATTTCTTTACTTAGCATTGTAGCCTCCAATCTATTTATTCGATTTATTTCTTTATCAAACCCAATTCGATCTACTCCAATCCACCGAAGGAATAAATTATCGCATAAACCCGGACTAATTTCAAGCAATTATTAGGTGGGAATTATTACCATTTGTATGTCAAGCTAAAATATTCCAGTAATAAAAATAAAAGATTCTTTTATTGATTTAGTAGGCTTAGAAAAAAGCGCAGTTAAGCGCTAATAAGATATCGAGAGTAAAACAATTTATGAATATAATTCAAACAAAAGGCTCCAGGAAAAAAACAAAACATGCTCCCAATCTGAAATCTCTTTTCTAATCCTAAAGGTTACCGACCAATTGGCTTTTGAGTGATTTCCAATAATAATACTAAATAAATAATCTGAGGTTAACTGTGCCTCTACAAGCCGTTTAAAGGAAAGAATGACCGCCTCTTCTCATAAAAATAAACGTGGAGAAATCCTAAGCTGGTGCATGTACGACTGGGCGAACTCCGCCTTTGCCACAATAGTCATGGCTGCGGTGCTCCCGATTTACTACAGCCAGGTTGCGGGAGCCGGGCTGCCGGGGAACACTGCAACGGCGTACTGGGGATATACAACCGCGGGAGCGCTCTTAATCACGGCACTTTTGGCTCCTATAATGGGAGCTATCGCGGATTACTCAGGGGTTAAGAAAAAACTGTTGCTGACTTTTGCCGCGCTTGGAATCTTTGCAACCGCGCTTCTCTACTTTGTTACCACAGGGGATTGGCTCATGGCTTCTCTCTTTTTTATTATAGGCAACATAGGGTTTGCAACATCTGAAGTGTTCTATAATTCCCTGTTGCCGCACGTCGCGGGTACTGAAAAAATAGATCAGGTATCGACTAAAGGATACGCCCTTGGATATTTGGGAGGAGGAATCCTCCTTGGTATAAATGTTTTAATGATTGAGCTGATGTCAGACACCTTGCTTGCTACTCGCCTATCTTTTATCACAGTTTCAATTTGGTGGGCAATTTTTACTATCCCACTTCTCAGAAACGTTAGAGAGCCTAAAGTTAAAGAAAAAACAGGGCCGCATATCAACCCCTTCACAGGGGGTTTTAAAAGAATAGGAGCTACATTCAAAGAACTTAGAAACTACAGACAATTATTCCTCTTCCTGGTTGCTTTCTGGATCTATAACGACGGAATAGGGACCATAATTAAGATGGCAGCGATTTACGGCGCTGAAATAGGTATTGGTCAGACAGCTCTGATAGGAGCACTCCTGATGACCCAATTCGTAGGTATCCCGTTTTCTTTCGCCTTCGGGAGACTGGCAAGACTTATAGGGGCAAAAAACTCCATCATGCTTGGACTATTTGTCTATACACTAATTTCAATTGGCGGCTATTTCATGGAGACCGCTCTTCACTTTTGGATTTTGGCATTTCTAGTGGGCACGGTACAGGGAGGAACTCAAGCCCTCAGCCGTTCCTTCTTCGGCGCTATGCTGCCTAAATCAAAAACGGGTGAATTTTATGGTTTTTACGGAATGAGTTCAAAATTTGCGGGTATTTTTGGGCCTCTGGTTTTTGCTATTGTATCTCAGATTGCGGGCTCGAGCCGACTTAGCATTGTATCGTTAATTGTGTTTTTTATAGTAGGTGGTTTTTTACTCAGTAGAGTGGATGAAAAAAAGGGTATTGAGAGCGCTCAGGAAAATAATTTTTAAGCATAAAAATAGCGCTATAAAAAACCAAAATTTTTATCCCTCAAATTTCTTAAAAAAATCTATGTTTTCGGTAATTTGCATATAAAATGATGTCTAGAGACCTGTGGATAACTTCTACATTATAGGATTTTAGATGAAAAAAATAACAAAAAATTTGAAGCTAAAATTCCTGTGTAACTAACTGTAATCATGCAATAATAAAAAAAAACTTGACAAGGTATTTTAGCATCTGTTAGGATGTATTCTACCGTATTGGATGGGACGCTTCACAAACTAAATTTCTACACAAAAGTTATCCACACGCTGTTGATAATTTGTGGACAAGTTGTCTTTTCAAAGAAGTATCGGAGGATAATTGGCTACCAAAAGAGCGCCCATAAAACATGATCTCAGATCCCTCTTTTCAGAAAGGACTAATGATGATAGAGGATTAGAACTTTTTATAAGTCAATCTGAGCCCCCAGACTCCTTTTCACAACAAAGAGTAGACTCAGATACCTCAATCAAAAAAGTACAGTGGCAAGAGGTACTACAAAGGATCAAAAAGAAATCTAATCCACAGGTGTTCTTCTGGTTTTCTCCTCTAAAAGCATTAACCGAAACGCAAGAAACTCTGGTTCTTAAAGCAAATAACCAATTCGATAGAGACTGGATAGAAAATCACTACCTTGAATTCATTAACGACACCATTAAAGAAATTTACGATATCACAGTAGAAGTGAGGATCGTCTCTGAGGATAGTGAACCGGCAGAAAAAGAAGGAAAAAGCCCTAAAAAGGAAACAAGGCAGACGGACTCAAGACCTGAAAGATTATTTACGGGTTTTTTAAGCCCGAATTATACTTTTGACAAATTCATAGTAGGGCCGAGCAATCAGTTTGCGCACGCGGCCTCAACCGCGGTCGCAAGAAAGCCGGGAGAGGCTTATAACCCTCTTTTCATTTACGGAGGAGTTGGGCTTGGAAAAACTCACCTTATTAACGCCATAGGAAACGAGGTGTTAAAGTCAACATCCAATATGGCGAGAATATGCTGCATATCTGCTGAACATTTTACTAACCAGGTTATAAATAGTATTAGATCCAATAAAATGGAAGAGTTCAGGAACAGATACAGATTCGGCTGCGATGTGCTTTTAATAGACGACATACAGTTTATTGCCGGCAAAGAAAGTACCCAGGAGGAGTTCTTCCACACTTTCAACACACTTTATGAATCTAAAAAGCAGATAGTTCTAACTAGCGATAAATCGCCCAAGGATATGTCCTATCTTGAAGAAAGACTGCGCTCAAGATTCGAGTGGGGTCTTCTCACGGATATACAACCGCCTGAGACAGAAACAAGGATTGCAATTATTAAGAATAAAGCTGAGAGTGAAGGGGTTGTGCTGCCCAATGAAGTTGGACTTTATATCGCCAAAAATACTACCTCAAACATTAGGGAGCTTGAGGGAACTCTAACAAATATAATTGCTCACGCAAAACTGCTAAACGCTGAGATTTCTTTAGACCTCGCCAAAGAGGTTTTAAAAAACATCGTAAAGAACCAGGATAATAGATTTGTTACGATAGAGAGCATTCAAAAAGAAGTAGCAAACTTTTTCGGAATGAGAGTGCAGGACTTAAAATCGGCGAGAAAACAAAAAAACATAGCCGTGCCCAGACAAATCACGATGTATCTTGCACGCAGATACACAGGGGCTTCTTATCCGGAAATAGGAGAAAAATTTGGCGGCAAAGATCACTCTACTGTAATCCATGCTGTTAAAAAAATTGAAAAGCTTCTAGGTAAAGACCTTGCTATGACAAAAAATGTAGACTCTTTATCACAAAAGATAGAAACGCTAATGAGTGGATAAACGGTGCAAAACACTGTGTATGCAATTGTGGATAAAAAGTTGAAATAAGGATAAGCTTAAATTCCTGTGCATAAAGGCTAACAAGTTGTTAAGATCATCAACATCTTTATCAACACAAAAAAGACGGGATATAAGACAAGATATCAAAAGTAAAATGCAGTAATTAGGGTATTTATCCACAAATTCACAGGCCCTACTACTATTACTACTAGATAGTAAGAATTAATAATTAATATTAAAGATATAGGAGTAGATGCTATGAAATTTAAAACCCAGGTAGAAGATTTTTCACTAAAACTAGGATTAGTGCAGGGAATTTCAGAAAGACGCGCTACAATGCCTGTCCTCTCTCATGTTCTCATTACTCTAAAAAATAACAAGATTGAGATATCCGCCACGGACCTGGAGACCACTATGAGTACCTGGTGCGATGCAGAGGTTTCAAAAGAAGGTAGTTTAGCAATACCCGCAAGAAAATTGTATGAGATAATTAAAGAACTTCCGGATGGACAGATTGAGATTGAAGAGATCGCAAACCACTGGATCGAAATTAGAAGCTCTTCGGCAAATTTTAAAATCGCCGGGTTGCCAAGCGAAGATTTTCCTATAGTCCCCGAACTACATTCGGATAATTTGTTTAGTCTAGAAAGCTTTTTAATAGAGGACATGATATCCAAGACAATATTTGCTGTTTCCCCAGATGAACTGAGAAGAAATCTGGCGGGTATATATTTTGAGGAGTCAGGTAAAACGACATTAAGACTGGTCGCCACAGATGGGCATCGTTTGTCTCTTGTGGAGAAGAAAATTGAAGGTGGTGTTAAGTTTGATAAGGGTTTTGTAGTTCCTAAAAAGGGAGTTGCGGAACTAAGAAAGGTCTTAAAGTTATCTGACACTGTTAGAATAGGGGTAGGGGATAACTTCTTTATGGCAGAGGGAGAAAACATTGTGCTCATAGCAAGGCTTATAGATGCTGATTTTCCAGACTACAAGCAAGTAACTCCAGAGCAAACAAAAGTTACAATAACCATAGGAAGGGATGAGCTCTTAAGGGCTCTTAAAAGGGTTTCTATACTTTCTTCGGAGAAGACAAGAAGTGTAAAACTTAATATAGACAAAGATGTGATTACACTTGTATCAGTATCACCTGAATTTGGTGAAGCAAAAGAGTCTCTATCCATTAGCTATTCAGGAGAGCCTGTAGAGCTTGGATTCAATGCCAGGTATTTGATGGATGTATTAGAGGCTATTACACAAGAGAAAGTACAAATTGGTTTGATTGATGAGCTGAGCCCGGCTGTAATAAAGCCGGACGACGATGAGGTTTACTTATCTGTGATTATGCCTATGAGAGTTTAGGGAGATTTATTTTAACTTGTAAAACCCGCCCTCTATTATATTAAAATTAGGTACCAAGATTGAATTTAACAATGAACTCGGTATTTATGTGAACAATCTGTTCCCCTAAATATATGCTAGATATTTTATTTCCAAAAGTATGTCCTTCCTGCAGGATCGCGGCGCTCAAAACAGAGAATCTCTGTGGTCTATGTTTTAGCGATATAAGATTTATAAATGATTGGTCCTTTTGCCAAAAGTGCGGAGTTCCATTTGGGTTCTTTGATTCTACCGACGAAGATGATATGGATTTGGATCTAAAAAGTGGTGAGCATCTATGCGGTAAATGTATTAAAGGTAAATTTTGTTTTGAAAAGGCGCGCTCAATTGCTATCTACGACGGGAAAATTAGAGATATGATAATTAGTTTTAAGTACGAGGGGAAATTAAGCGTTGGAGATGTTCTGGTAGACATTTTAACGACCAATATGCCCAAGGATTTAGACAGCTTTGACTCAGTAGTCCCTGTTCCTCTACATATAGTTAAACTAAGACAAAGGGAGTACAACCAATCCGTGATACTAGCAACCGGATTGGCAAAATATGCCGGGGTGAATTGTGATTTGTTTGGAATCAAGAGAACAAGAGAGACCCGCCCGCAGATTGAAATTGTAAGCGAGGATGAGAGAAGAAGAAACGTAAAGGGGGCATTTTCGGTTACAGAGGATCATAAGTTTAAAGGGAAATCTATCTTGCTGGTAGACGATGTGTTTACAACCGGATCAACGAGCGAAGAGTGCTCTAAAATGCTCCTTAATTCAGGCGCTTACAAGGTGCAGGTACTGACCCTTACAAGAGCTAAAAGAATGTAATAATGATTTGACTTTAAAGGACCTTTACTTTAGATTTAATCTAAAAGATTAAGTAGATTACTTAAACCATGTACGGAAGATTTGTCGGACTAGATATAGGTAGTAAAGATATTAGAGTTTCCTTAATTAAGAGAGGATTGAGGGATGTCCAATTGCTCCAGACAATACGGACTGAAATATCCCCTTCTCCTACTGGCGACGCAGACTCTATAGCTGGAGTATTTAAGGCATACTCTCTTCCAAAAGGTGACATTGCTACCTCTGTTGCAGAGAATCCAACCTCAATCAGAGTTGTTAAGTTCCCATTCTCCGATCCAAAGAAGATAGACCAGGTCTATGAATACGAGCTTGAAAATATTTCCACTTTTGATCCAAGAGAAAAAATACATGGTTACCACCTTGTTAAAAACGAGGTGGGAAGCGAGGCACTTGTATGTGTCTTTGAGAAAGACCAGGTAGCGGAATTGATTGAGTCCTATAATGAGAACGGAATAGATCCCAAAATTATCACTTACGCCCCCCTGGCGTTTGGGGCATTAAACGATCTACTTTCAGCAAAGAGGCCTTTACTTTTAATAGATATAGGGGAAACGGAGATTAGCTACTCTCTCTTTGATGAAAGCGGTATCAGACGTGTAAGGTCATCCACTAAACCGGTTGAATCATTTTTTGAGAAACTTAATCAAGACGGTGTGGGGAGCGATAGAAGAGATTTTAGTCAAATGGTCATATCTGAGGATGAGGGACAAGACATAAAAGAGTGTCTATCTCCAATAGTTGGTGAAATAAAAAAGACCATACAGTTTTTTGAGATTGAGCTTAAAGATAAAGTTAAGGCTGTGGAGCTTTCGGGGTCTTTGTCGCTCATAGGGGGTTTTAGTGATTTTCTTAAAGACGAGCTTAACCGAGATGTTAAAAAGATATATATCCCCGATCTTGGTGCTGATAACTCGGCAGTATTCGCAAAGTCTTATGCGCTGGCCCTTTACGGTAGCACATTTAGAAATGGTTATTTAAACTTCCGCAAAGACGAGTTTAAATATGTAGGGGTAGACCATGAGCTAAGAAAGGTATTTATGGTTCCCGGAGCATTGCTTGCTATTTTAATACTATTTTTAATATACAGCTCCGCCTCCAGATACTATGAACTTAAAAGCAGTGTAGAAGAGATGGAGACTCAAATAGCCCGGGTTGTCAAAGATACATTTCCTGAGGTGAAAGTGATTCCAAAACCAAAACTGTTTATGGAGAGCGAGGTTGGAAAGGTTAGAGAGAAGCTTGATCTGATTGAGGGAGTTCAGGGTGAGCTCACGCCGCTTGACGCCTTGAAAGACATCTCAAGCAGTTTACCACAGAGCCTTAAGTTAACCGTTAATCAAATAAAGTTTGAAACCTATAACAAAATAAAGATAGAAGGTGTGTGCGGATCATATCAGGAAGTTGCCGAAATAGAAGAAGCGCTTACAGAATCGGGCATGTTTGAATCAGTGACGAGAAATCAAACAGGGAATGCTTCCAACGGTAATACGAAATTTGAGATATCCGTTGTGCTAAAATCAAAGGTATAGTATGGATATAGATAAAACAAAGGGAAATATAAAGGGTTTCATAGACCGGTCTCGGGAGAAATTGCAAACTTTATTCTCTACTGACCGGGATAAAAGAGCGCTCCTGATCGGCGGGGGAACTGTAGTCTTGGTAGTTTTCTATCTTATTTTTCATTCATTTTCTTCTGGTACCGCAAGTCTGGAAAAGAGGTCCACCCTACTTGAAAAAGAGCTTAAAGAGGTAAAAGTGCTCAGGGCTGAGTATGAAAATTCGAATAAAAAAATTGCCGAGCTATCAAGCAAAATAAAGAAGGAAAATGAAGCGCTTATTTCGGTGGTTGAGAAAATACTCTTAGATGAGAGACTTGATAGAAAGAATTTTTCAATAAGAGATGTAAATTCCAGAACTAACTCTGATGAAGACTTTTATGAGGAAAAAAGTGTTGATGTTGAGTTAAATAAAATATCGCTCTCAAATTTGGTAGATATTTTATTTAAAATTCAAAATAAACCCTCGCTTAAAGTTTCAAATTTAAATATAAGCACAAAGTCTGATAAATCTGATTCGATGAATGTGAAGTTACGCGTATCGACCTATGAATTCAAGCAGGTGAGTTAATATGAAAGATAAGATCAGAAATTATAAATATTTCGTACCGTTATCGTATATAACTTTCTTCGTAGCGGCTTTCTTTGTTTTTTTATTTATGACGTTTCCGGGTGATGTTGTAAAGCAAAGAATAATCTCCGAGATTCAAAACAGCACCCCCTATATGGTCGATATACAAAGTGCGGATGTTTCAGCCCTGCTCAATGTAAATCTTAAGGGTGTTAAAATATATAAATCCAAAAATCAGTTTTTGGAACTCGACAGTTTAACTTTAAAACCCTCACTGTTTTCGCTCTTTTCTGATTCTCCTAAAATTCCCTTTAATGCAAATCTGCATGGCGGGGAAATAGAAGGCGCGGTTAGATTAAGCAAACAAAACAATGGCATTCAAGAGGTACAGGCGTCTATAAAACAAATCAAGGTTGATTCAATCCCTGACTTGATTTCAGGGGATGGCAGTGCGGAGATACTAATAAATGGCGTTATGGACGGGGAGCTTTACGTTCAGTTTGACCCTATGGCTAAGGGAGAGTTTAGCTTTGAGGTAGAGGGGCTTAATATAGATAACCTAAAGGTAAAAGGTATGAAACTCCCGAATCTAAGCAATCTGAAATCAAGATTTAACGGTGATATAGGGGATAATCTAACGAATATCAAAGAGTTAAGCATGAAGGGCAACGGAATAGATATTCAAATCACCGGCACTACACCCCTTCTTTGGGAAATTTCTAAAGGCGGTATTTTGGACTTAGGATACCGAGTTGAAATAACCAATACTGATCTTGCCAAATACAAGACGTTCTTGTCCCCTTATTTAGCTAAACATCGCGACGGGAGCCTGGGCGGTAAGATATTGGGTACTGTTAAGAACCCGAGATTCGAAAAGGACTCTATCAAAAGGTTTTAGTTTCTCCGGCAGTCCGAGGAGTCTTGGTTTTGACTGAAAAGGAACTAGAGGAAAAGCTTAAGCGGGAAGGCTTTTCAGGTATTTTCGTTCACCGCGACTACCCAAACGCATACTATCCGGACCATACCCACTCTGGTACAACAGCACATATAGTTCTGGAAGGTGATATCGCTGTAACCTCAGAGGGAAAAACGACTACATTTGAGCCGGGACAACGCTTTGACGTGCCGGCGGGCGTGGTCCACTCGGCAAAAATCGGTGCAGACGGCTGCCGTTATATGATTGGGGAAAAATAGAAGTTTTTCTAATTTCTTAGATTGACAGTCCACTTTAACAGACGGCTCCAATTACATTTGTATTTGGTAAAAATTATATTAAATCCGGGCATTGTTTGGGGTTTATCGACAGGCTTAAACTCAATGGGTAATTACGTATGGCTTTGGGAAGATATATGATATTCTTTCCATCGGGGGTGACATCATGAAAAAAATCTTTTTTCTTGAAATATTAACAATGACTTTCCTTATTCTTATTTCTATTACCTTCACCGCGGAAGCCGAGAAAGGCGAAGAAAAAGCAGTGCAGGAAATGGAGATAAAGGGACTTGCCTTTGACCAAACGGTACAGAGCCCCGTGGTGTTCTTGACGGATAAAGAGCAAAACTCCGTCCTCCCAATTTGGATCGGTCTTTGCGAGGCCCGCTCCATCGAGCTTGAACTTGCCGGGCAGGTATCCCCTCGTCCCCTCACTTATGATTTGATAGCGGCAATTATCAGGACAATGGAAGCCAAGGTGGAGAGGATTGTAATTGTAGATCTGCGGGATCAGGTTTTTTACGCTCAAGTTGAGCTCTCGGTAAACGGCAAAGTGTCAAAAATTGACGCCCGCCCTAGTGACGCGATCGCGCTGGCGTCAAGAATGAATTCCCCAATTTTTGTAAAAAAGACGGTTCTGGACAAAGCCGCTCTCTTAGAGACGGATAAGAAGAAACAGGGGCTCTAAATTACTTCTTGCTTTAAACGAGGTTTCCATAGAGCTTAAAATTATATATGAGAGAGTAATAATGCCAGCTTATTTGTGAATATTTGACTTATATTTAGGCTGTTGATATCATTCTCTCAAACCTTAATAGCAGATAAAAAATGGGCTCTTCAACTAACTTCGATAAACTTAGAAAAAAGATAGATTCTCTCGATCAGGAGATACTTAAGCTTTTAAACGAGCGCGGTGATATAGCGCTTGAGATTAGAAAGCTGAAAATGGAGAATTCCGTAGGCGTATATGATCCGGTTAGAGAGAAGGTCATTGAAAAAAAATTAAAGGAACTTAATAAAGGTCCACTCTCTGACGATTCGGTTTTAAATATTTTCAGAGAAATAATTTCCGCTAGCCGCTCACTGCAGCAACCTACCAGAGTTGCGTATCTGGGACCTGAGGGGAGCTACTCTCACCAGGCTTGTTTTCATGAGTTCGGGAGCTCAGCTGAGCTTGTAGCCGTAGGAAGTTTCGAAGAAGTATTTGAGGAAGTAGAGAACGAAAGAGCCTCATTTGGAGTTGTGCCGGTTGAAAACTCGATTGAGGGTTCAGTAGCTGTGGTGCTTGATCTTTTATCACGCTCGCACCTTCAGGTAGCGGCCGAACTGTTTGAAAGGATAAACCACTTTCTTCTGTCTAAAACGGGGAATATTGAGGATATTAAGGTTGTCGCATCTCATCCTCAGGCGATTGGTCAGTGTAAGAAATGGATAAGCAAAAATATTCCAGGCTTGGGGCTCCTTGAAACTTCAAGTACGGCCGAAGCGGCCAGGCTTGCTTCCAGAAAGAAAAATCTTGCCGCTATAGCTAGTGAATACTCGGCTTCCATATATAAGCTCAATATTATTCAAAAAAATATAGAGGACAGCAGTCTTAATACGACCAGATTTTTTGTGATAGGCAATAAAACCAATAAGCCGACCGGTGAGGATAGAACTTCTATAGTATTTTCATTGAAGGATAAGCCGGGGGCGCTTCAAAAATCGTTTTTCCAGCCTTTTGCCGATGCGAAAGTAAATCTTAGCAAAATTGAGTCGAGGCCTTCAAAGGAAAGGCCTTGGGAATATTTGTTTTTTGTAGATTTCAAAGGTCATTCTCAGGATAAGGTAATAAAGTCTTTGCTTTCAAAGCTGGACAAGAGCTGTATTTATCTGAAGGTTCTGGGTTCTTACCCTGAGGGTAAATTAAGCAAATAAGCTTTCCAGTGTCCGCCAGTTCTATGTAGGCAGGGTTATTACGAATCTGCTTCCCTTCTCTTCTTCGCTTTGAACCTCAATTTTTCCGCCGTGTATTATTACTATGTGTTTTACTATGCTGAGTCCAAGCCCTGTCCCCCCCATTTTTCTGGACCTTGTTTTATCGACCCTATAGAACCGCTCGAAGATTCTTGGCAGACTCTCTTTGGGTATCCCGATTCCGGTATCATAGATTTCTATTATTGTCTCTTTATCACGACTGGAGATTTCAATCCCAATTTTGCCATGCTCAGGTGTGTATTTAACTGCATTATCTATCAAATTAATAAACATTTGCTCAAGAAGGAATCTGTTTGCAGTAATTATATGCCCACTTTCAGTAGTTTCGAATGATACCTTAAGACCTTTTTCCGAAGCTTTAGTTTTTAGGGCTTCGAGTGATGATTTGATAATTTCATCAATATTTACTTCTTCAAAATCCCTGTTTTCATTCGCTTTTGATAAAGCATCCCTGCTCTCAACCTCTGATAATACTAAGAGATCCGACACTATATTTATGAGCCTATCCGCGTGCCTCTTAATAATACTTAGAAAGTGCTTTTGGTCCTGAGGGCTCTCAAATGCCTCTTCCTGAAGCGTTTCAGTGTAACCCTTTATTGCGGTGAGCGGAGTTCTGAGCTCGTGTGATACGTTGGCAATAAAATCCGCTTTTATATTCTCCAGCCTTTTAAATTCTGTAATGTCGAACATTACTACGATGATTTCTTTCTCAGGAGAATTAAGAGGAATGACATTTACCAGATAATATCTTTCTTCAGGATAGAGGTAGAAAATTTCCTTACTGTCCGGCTTCAAATTCTCAAGTACACCTTCTATAAGCTTTATTACTTCTCTATTTCTTAATACTTCCCAATAAGGTTTTTGAATAGGACCATCGGTAAGGTTGAACATCTCTTTAAGTGCATTGTTGATAATTATTATTCTTCCTTTCCCTGATACGACCATAACACCTTCGCTCATAGCGCTAAGAACGGCTTCGAGCTGGTTCTTTTCGTGAGATAGTTGTTTGAATACTTCATTTAGTTTTTGAGCCATATGGTTTAAGGCCTTGGTTATTTTGGGTATCTCTCCCTTACTGTCGGATACCGGTATTTCGACATTTAAGTTGCCTTTGGCAAGCTCATCAGAAATATTGATTATTCCGGCAAGTGATCTTGTGGTCGTTTTTGACACTGCCAATGATAGAAGTAGGGCAAGTATGGTTAGCGCGATGCCCATATAGATTACTTTTGATTCAAGTGGTATTAGTGCTTGTTGAATAATGCTTAACGGAAGAGCTGTTCGTATAATAGCTGTAGCTTTTCCATTCTTGTCTTGATATGGAACGGCAACGTAAAACATTTCTTTTTGAAGAGTTGAGCTATAACGCGTGCTTTCTCCAAACCCCTCATTAAGAGCCTGTTTAAATTCAGGTCTCTCCGAATGGTTTTCCATCTCCCTGGGGTCTTTCTTAGAGTCACCCAAGACCACGCCGTTTTTGTCTATAACTGTGATTCGGACCCCGGTTTTCTCCCCCAGGCCTGACACTATGGATTGGACTCCTTCTATGGTTGGAGTCTCTAAAGAGGATTTAAGAACCTGAGTGCTCAGATTCGCAGTAGTAAGCAGTCTTTCTTTAGTAAGGGATTTGTCGTATTTATTTAATTCCCCGATCACCAGGAATGTGAAAAGAAATAAGACTAAGACTATGATTAGAAAGCTCGATATAAACTGTTTCCAAAATATGCTCAACTGTTCCCTACTCTTCTAATTTATATCCTATACTTCTTACCGTTTTAATCATGTTCCCTGCTATGCCCAGTTTTTCTCTAAGGTTTTTAATGTGCACATCTATAGTTCTATCATATACCAATTTATCGTCTCCCCAAAGCCGTTTCTTTTTTAAGAGCTGATCCCTTGTATAAACTCTCCCTTTGCCTTCAGCAAGAACTTCAAGGATTTTAAATTCGGTAGTGGTAAGAGTTAGCTTGTTGTTATCAACACTCACTTCATATTTTTCGGTGTTTACTAAAAGGGGTCCGATCTTGATAACGTTTCCTTCATTTTCCGCTACACCTGTTCTGCGAAGGACAGTTTTTACCCTTGCTACCAACTCTCTGGGGCTAAAAGGTTTTACAATGTAATCGTCAGCGCCTAGCTCAAGTCCTACTACAATATCAGCCTCACTGGCTTTGGCGGTTAACATAATTATGGGTATGGAACTCGTGCTTATCTTATTTTTTAAGATCCTGCATATCTCAAGACCGTCTATCCCGGGGAGCATAATATCCAAAACTGCAAGATCCGGCATCACAGATTCAATGTAAGAGAGGAAATCCCTGCCGTTATGAAATTCTTTTACTTTAAATCCCTCTCTTTTTAAATGATGGCTTACAAGCTCTACTATATCTTCTTCGTCATCTACTATAGTAATTAACTTTTCCGACATATTTCTTACACTTCCCGCACCAATTTTGATAATGACTTTAGCTATAGATTAAATGATAGCCTTGCAGTTGCAAGAAGCCGCCTGGGTTCTTAACTGAATCTTAACATTAATTTCACATCAAATTTATTTTACTTATATATCTTCTAGTTCAAATCTATTTAAAGGAGGAAGTCGAGAGATGAAATTGCTTTTAAAGTTGCTAATATTTGCAGCTATTGTCCTACCGCTTTCAGGCGTTACGACAAAGGCTGAGTCTACAAAAGCTCAAATTGAAGATTTAAAACGGCAGATCGAAGCAATCCAGCGTCAGAATCAGCAGCAGATTGAGCAGCTCCAGCAGCAGATTGAACTGATGGATAATGCCAGACAGGCTGATAAAGAAGAGATAGTCCAGATGAAGGAAGAAGAAAAGGACGCTTGGTATAGCAAGTTTAAAGCTCAGTATAAGAAAGGTCTTACTTTCCAAGCTGGCGATAAATTTAAAATGAGGTTCAGAATTAGAGGCCAGTTTCGTCTGACTGTGGATGACCCGGACGGGGGACTTACTTCAACCAACTTCAGTGTTCCAAGGCTCAGGCTTAAATGGGATGGTTTTGCATTTAAACCTTGGTTTCTATACACGGTTCAGTTAAACGTGAACGACGATCTGGATCTAAGAGATATGTATTTCACCGTAGCATACGACGACAGGATTATGCCAAGGGTCGGTCAGTGGAAAGTTCCTTTCGGAAGAGATGAGCTTACTTCGTCTTCGGCTCTGCAGTTTGTTAACAGATCAATAGTTAACGACGAGTTTGGTTTGGGAAGAGACCGCGGTGCTGCTCTAATGGGTGGATTTGGACCACAGGGCAACTTCTCATATGGAGCTGGTGTATTTAACGGTGACGGAAGAAATGGAAGAAGTGTCGACTCAAACCTGCTCTACGCTGGTAGAATCCAATTGGGACTAGGAGGAAAGGAAACAACATTTGGGGGACTATTCAGAGGAGCTAATTCCTCATTCCCAACTGCTAGTGCTTACAAAATTATACCAAACTTTGCCAAATCACCTACGTTTGTTGTTGGTGCTGCTGCTAGTACTATTCCAGGCCTGAACTGTGATAGAAAATCACCAGACGGTGACCAGTGCGATAGGTTCGACGAGCTAGGCTTAGTACAAGCTGATATGACAACAATTACAGGCGATATAAACTTCAAAATGCCTATATTTAACGTGCAGGGCTCCTATTACGGTAGATGGATCAATCCTGATGAGCAAGGGATTTCCCAGGACACTGCATTTGACCAGGGTTTCAATGTACAGGCCGGTGCTTTCTTAATGCCTAAGACATTTGAGGTCGCAGGAAGATATTCCTATATTGACTACGATACCTCAAGCGGGGTTCTTCCTCCGGATGTTGGCATAACAAGAGATTCGTCATGGACACTTAGTCCGTCTCTCAACTACTATATTTCACATGATAACAGATGGAAAGTTCAGCTTGAGTACCTATTTACGAGATCTGAATTTACACAGGGGGCTTCAAAAGAAGATGACAACAGAGTTAGTCTTCAGCTACAAGCCTACTTTTAAGAATAAGATTTAAGGATAAGGGAAATAAAAAAAGATAACTAACTCATCTCTCTTTTATCTATTTTCCCTTTTTTATTCTAGCTCCAAAACCTCTAAGAATCCCGGTACTCGAGTTAACCTCAAGTGCCGGGATTCTTTTTATCCAGAGGAATAATCTAGTAAATATATAGTTTAAGGCGGTAATGTATCGGTGTTTGCTGCTGAAGATTCCACACAGCGCACTGCAGTGCGGATTAAACTCTTAATAAATGTGATTAATTAAGCATGAGCAGCTTATTAAATACATAGGGTAGATTTTAAGGGATGCTAATAAGTTGATTTAATTAACAATTCCGCCAACAACCAACATAGAGATTAGTTTACTAGTCAGGTATTTGGGCAGAGCACTCTTTTCCAGGCTTTTAACAGTTCTTTCTATATCGTATGTTATGCGTCTAATATAAGCAGTCCCATTGTCTATAACCGCATAAGATGCACGGGGATTAAAATCCCGCGGTTGACCAACGGAACCAGGGTTTAGAATTGTTGTGTTACCTATAACTTTTATAAAGGGTTTATGAGAGTGTCCAACAAGAATGAACTTTCTTTCTTTATCCTCCTGTGTTTCCCCAGAATAATAATTACTATAAGGCTCCCCGGTTTCTGCTTTGCATTTACCGGATGTCCGGTGATCTAAACCTGATCCGTGAAAAAGCTCAAAATTCATTCCGTTTATGGAGAATTCGTTATCTAAAGGCAATCTTCTTAGAAAGCCGATCTCTTCACTTGAGAGAAACCCTTCTCCCCATTCCCTTGTTATTGCTGAGATTATGTTGAGTTCTCCGGGACATTTGCTATCTATTGCGTAAGCCATAGCGTGATCATGATCTCCCCTTACTCCCCAAAAACGTCCTTTTGAGGAATTCATGAGAAATTTTATGCAATTTCGGGGGGTTGGGCCAAAATCTACAACATCACCTAGAAAAATCAGGGCATCATAGCTCTCTTTGTCTAAAATTGCCTCAAGAGCGTACCAATTTGCGTGAATATCTGAAAGTATTAGAATTTTCATGTTAATTAAACTATAATCATGTATTGTTAAGCAGATATTAAAGAAATATTAAGTTTGTCTTTAAATATAGATTGTTGTGTGTTATTGTTTAAAAAGTGCTTGATATAAGGAGTTTTGCGGTCTTTGTTGAATAATAAAAAAATAGCATTGGATTTTTAATCAAAACATGCTAGAATCAATTGAGTAGAGGAAGAAAGATGTTTAAGTAATGAGGATAAAGTAATCTGAATATGGTCAAGAGGCTGCTTTCGATTGGCAAAAAAACCTCTTGACAAAATTGTTTAATTTATATAGAGTAAGCTCAGAACTTTAAAAACCAAATAAAAGGAGGTAAGGAGAGATGAGTAAAGCCAAATGGCTTATTATGTTTTTATTGGCTCTTTCCATGGCCGTGCCGACATTTGCTGTAGAGCTCACGTTGGGCGGTTTCCCGAGTTACATGCGTACAAGAGCGCGTTTTATTTCAAACGCAACGTTTATATCTGCGTTGAGCAATAACAACGCCAAGCAGCTTGGGTATAATGACAATGATGACAACATCTTTTTTGCAGATACCACTCTGCGTCTAACCCCCCAATTAGTGCTCAGCGATGCAGTAACGATCAGAGCACAGCTCAATGTGTTTGATAACAACATTTGGGGTGGATCAACAACAGGGTTTTTAGGAGGACGAAACGGTGTTGTTAATTCAAGTCTATCATTTAGCGATAGGTTCAGGGGAGCATTGCTCACCGGTCCTGGCGCAATTGATGATCCTGGGTTTTTTGACGTAAGAATGTTACATGCTGATATAGTGTTGCCGAATAACCTTGGATTCATAAGGGTTGGTCGTCAACCATTTGACTGGGGTATTGGTATCCTGGCAAACGGTGGTTGGGATCCATATTCTGACCTCGGTTTTGTTCTTGACAGGTTCCTATACCTTAAATCATTCGCAGCGGGACCCGGATCTTTAACATTCGTGTTCGTTACGGATAGATTTACACAGGGCAACAGCGTTGTAACAGGTACTGGAGACGGATGGGACGGTGGAGCAGCAGCTCTTATTTTCAACCATCCTAACATGATGGGCACCAACTTTACACTTGGTGGTTATATTTTCCCATACATTCACCAGACCAACATTGGAAGTCTGCCGGGTACAGGAGTTGATTCAGGACTTCCTTCTGGAGCCGGTGTAGCTTCAGGACTAGATCTTGAAAGATTAACTCTCTATTCTGGACTTATCGATGTTAAAACAGATCTTTGGAGATTAGTTGGTGAGATTCAGGGAGCATGGGGTAATCTAAATCTTGAGGGCTTTGGAGATATTGATATAGATGCTTCAAACATCATTTTTGCCGCAAGAGCAGAAGTATATCCTGGATGGCCGCTAAAGATCGTAGCTGCTGAGTTTGGCTGGTCAAAGGGAGATGATGTTACCACAGGCGAATTAGAAGGTGGTGCTATATTCTTCAACCCAGCTTACAACATAGACAACTTACTTTTCAAAAACATGATCCCTAACATCTATCAGGTAGAAAGCAGTGTTTACAATGCTTACTATGCAAGAATTTGGGGAACAGTGAAGTTGGTTGATTCTATCTCTTTCACACCACAGGTTATAGTTGCTTTCAACGAAGAAACGTCTAATCCATTACCAGGCGTTACTAACATAAGCAGCTATATGGGTACTGAGGTTGAGGGTACAATAACCTGGCATATTCACCCCGGAGTAAGTTTCGACTTAATCGGTGGTGTTGTGTTTACAGGAGACAGTTTGAATGAGTTACTTGAAGGTCAGGCTTTAAATACGTTAGCTCAGAACGATATCAATCCTGACAGAGTAAACTATGATGAAACACCATGGACTGTGCAGGGTAGATTAATGATCTTCATTGACCAGTTCTTCAAATAGAAATTAAAGGATAGGAGAGGCTACAAAGCCCTTTTCTCCTTGATGATAAAGCTTTTCACCCCTTCTCTTACGTAAGTAAGGGAAGGGGTTTTTTTTATCTTTTTCTATCTATAATGTTTTGGAATTATATCTGATTAGTCTTGTGATATTTGTAGAGTTCTTTTAATTATGTGCCTCATGGTTTGTATTGATTGATTGCCATGGACCGGGAAGGATCCAAACATAAATGTAGGTACTCCTAATACGAGATTATCTTGAGCCTCTTTTTTATTTTCTGCTATTTTGTCGAACATCGTGCGTTTATCAAGACATAGCGCTAATTCACTTTTATCAAGTCCGGCATTTTCCCCTATGTTGAGGACAATTTCGATATCACCTATATTGCGTCCTTCAAGGAAATAGGCTTCATATACAGCTGTATGAAACTCTAGAAACCTGCCTTTAATCTTGGCGAATTCGGATGCCTCAAGGCTTAGTCTCGAATTTGTCGCAAATCCTGGGAGTTTGATCTCAATATTATCTTCTTTGGCCATTTCCCTTATAGTCTCGGCAAAGGATTGCGACTTTAGGGTCTTTGTTCGTTTTTTGCCTTGAGGAGAAAATTCCGGATGTATTTCTATACCCTTCCAATCTATAGTTAGGTCAAATTCTTTTGATAGTTCGAGAATTCGTTTTGTACCTAGGTAGCAAAAAGGGCATATATAGTCGTAATAGACGGTAACGTTCATTTTCTCTGATCTATAATATAGCTGAATATTGATAAGCTCAAAATTATTTGTAAATGGATGTAAATATCTAGAGAGATTTTGAGGTGTCTGGTAATTTGCAGCTTACTTATTTCACCCCTTGAGAAATCTGCTACTACAAAGACGGGAGAGTATATAGCACAGCCCTATCCATGGAGTTGATGCATGGGGGTGTAATGCACCGGGTTGAATTTACTTGTGGTTAATATTAGAGATTAGTGTTTGAAATGTCTGAATCCCGTAAATACCATTGCGATTCCGTGCTCGTCACATGCATCAATTATATCTTGATCCCTTATAGACCCTCCGGGCTGGACTATTGCCGTGATGCCCGCCTTAGCGGCCTCATCGATACCGTCACGGAATGGGAAGAAGGCGTCTGATGCCAGAGTAGCTCCTTCTGTAGGAAGCTCCGCTTTTATAGTTGCGATTTTTACAGAATCAACCCTACTCATCTGCCCTGCCCCAATACCTACTGTTTGAGCTTCACGTGAGAATACTATCGCGTTTGATTTAACGTGCTTGCAGACCTTCCATCCGAATTTAAGAGCGGCCAATTCTTCATCTGTGGGCTTGCGTTTAGTAAGAACCTTCATATTATCAAAGTCTTTATCAATGCCAGTATCACGATCCTGTATGAGAGCTCCTCCAATTACCTTTTTGAAATCTAAACCTGCATTAGATTTTAGTGGTAGTTCCGGAGTTTTCATGACGCGAAGGTTTGTTTTGCTGGAAAGTACCTCTAAAGCCTTCTCTGAAAACCCGGGAGCTATTACGACTTCAAGAAACATGCCCGCAAGCTCAGAGGCCGTAGCCTCATCGACTTCTCTATTGAAGGCAACAATGCCTCCAAATGAGCTTACAGGATCACAAGCCTTAGCTTTGAGGAAAGCCTCAACCACGCTCTCATCCGTTGCTACACCACAAGGGTTATTATGCTTAACCACAACACATGCGGTTTCTGAAAAGTCTTTTACAGCTTCAAGTGCGGCGTCTGTATCATATATATTATTGAGTGATAATTCTTTTCCCTGCAGTTGGATAGAGTTTGAAATGCACGGTTCCTCAAAACCTGACTGCACGTAAAAAGATCCTTCCTGATGCGGATTCTCCCCGTATCTTAGCTTCATCTTTTTATCCATGTGTATTGTGATACTTGGAGGGAATTTTGTCTTTTCACCATTTTGATCAATTGAACCAAGAAAATTTGATATTGCGGCGTCATATCGGGATACATATGAAAAGGCTTTTACCGCCAGTCTGAAATTAGTTTCGGGTGATATAGAGCCCTTATTTTTCTTAAGTTCCTTTAGTAGCTCTTGATAATCTTCCGGATGTGTTACTATCGTTACATATCGATAGTTTTTAGCGGCAGCCCTTAACATAGTTGGTCCGCCGATATCTATATTTTCAATCGCTTCCATAAAATCTACATCTTCCTTTTTTATTACCTCTTCAAAAGGATAAAGATTGACAACAATCATATCTATGGGCTCAAGGTTGTTTTCCACCATTTGATGTAAATGAGTGTCATTGTCACGCAGTGCTAGAACGCCGCCGTAGATTTTGGGGTGAAGTGTTTTAACTCGCCCGTCTAAAATCTCGGGTGAGCCTGTATATTCAGAAATATCCATTACCTTGACTCCCGCATCTCTTAACTGTTTTGCGGTTCCGCCTGTGGATAAGATTTCTACATCAAAGTCCTCAAGACCTTTGGCAAAATTACTTATACCCTCTTTATCTGAGACACTTATCACAACTCTCTTAATCTTGTTCATTTGCCTGCCCCTTTGTAGAAGTGATTATAAAGACAATCGACGCTCTTAAACTTGTGATTTAATTTGGAAATCCGATATTTGTGCTTTGAGTAAAAACTATTATTTTAGCGTAATGCGATGAAATTCCAATAGGCTCTTTAAAGATTGTCTTAATCTTAGATATTTATGCCTTTGAGAAATCGTTAAATGTTACGTATAATCTTTGGGTATAGGTTGGTGGGTATAATTTGTTTGGGTATTTTCCTTGAAATTTAACACCATATGTAGCGTTATAATAATTGGGAGAATTTTAGAATGAAGAATCAAAAATCGATTAACTTTAAAGTAGGTTTATTTGCATTAATAGCAGTCAGCATTTTTTCTATGATTTTGTTTTTCCTAAGCGGGGAACAGAGCTACTTTGAAAAGAGCTATACTGTAAAAACTTCATTTAAGAATACTGCCGGGCTTATTAAAGGCGCCGCGGTAAGGCTGTCAGGTGTACGTATAGGAGCTGTAACATATCTTGGTTTTGCTACGGATCCTGTTGGGGACAAAGTGATAAATGTTACTATGCTTATAAATAAAAATGGGATGGGCAGGTTGAATCCGGACGCCAAGGCTACTATCAAAACAGAGGGTCTTTTAGGAGATAAGTTTATTGAGATACTCCCAGGGAAAGAGCCGCCTCTTACAGTGCTTCCTGATACACTCTCAATAGAAAGTCAGACCCCGATAGAGTTTGCAAGTATTATAGGTCAATCAGGAGATTTAATGACCAATGTGATCAGCATTTCAGAAAGTTTAGACAAAATAGTCAAAGGTATTGGAGAGGGTAAAAATCTAGAGAATATAAATCAGACAATTGCTTCTGTTAAAGCAAGTTCTGAGGCACTGCAGAAAAATATGGAAGCTGTTGCAAAAGGCAATGGAATACTCCATACAATGATCTACGGACCGAAGGATAAATCGGGCGAAAAACTTGATGAAAATACCCTGGTGAAGTTAAATAAAACAGTAACGAAGCTGGATAAGCTGCTAAATCAAGTAAATGAAGGCGACGGCGCGCTTCATGCACTTGTATACGATGAGAAGCTTACTGGTGAGGTTGATACCACTTTATCGAATTTAAGTGTTGCGTCAGGTGAGCTGCAAGAGACCATGGCGAATTTTAATGAAATATCTGAAATGCTCAGAGGCGGTGAAGGTACTCTCGGCGCGCTTATAATTGACCCCAGCGTTTATGATAATTTAAAAGGGATATTAGGTGAGGCTGACAGGAGCAAATTTGTGCGTGCAGCCGTGAGATATCTTATAGATCAGGAAAAGGCCGACGGTGCCGGGAATCCCACCGCAAACTAAAATTATTTTTTTTATTGCATTTTTAAGTAAAAGTATTGGAATAGAACACTTAATAATGTCGCAACCGCCTAATAAATCTCTGATAATCAAGCTACCATTGCTTAAAATTAATCTTAGTCCATTAGCATTTCGTCTTTCCGCTAAGCATTATTACAAATGCAAACAGGATTTTATATGTCCAGATAAGTTCTCTACAGTACCCTATTTTCTTTTATGTCGTTCAATTGAACTTTCGATAAAAGCAAGACATCTGAAACAAGTTGGACAAAAAACAGTAAAAGATAATTATGGCCACAATCTTATGAAAGCTTATACCGCTTTAAAACCTAAAGATCGAATACTAAGTAAAACGGAGTTGAAAGTGTTAAAATAGGCTGATGATATATATCATGATAAAGGCTTTGAATATTTCATTCCAGAACACGCTATGAGGGGCTATAAGACCTTCCCAGACTTAAAAGTGCTCGATCAAATAGCAAAAAAATTTCTGCAAAAGTTTAAAAACCCCCGAAAACTAGTTCAAGCCTAAAATTCGTTCTGACCTAATACAAAACAATTTGGAGCGGGTGACGGGATTCGAACCCGCGACCCTAAGCTTGTGAAGCTAATTTAATGTGATATAGATTATTATTGATACTCATAGATTCTTAATTGAATTGCCTTTAATCATTATGTTTATTTAGAATGGGGTTATTTAATACTTACCATTCACAATACATCTTTATTTTGTTGCTAAAGGGAGCTTTATTGTTATGACATATAATTACGATGATATATACAGAATGTCTATAGAGGAACCTGAGAATTTCTGGGCAACTGCAGCACAAAAAGTGCACTGGTACAAAAAATGGGATGAAATATTGGATAAATCAAACAAGCCGTTTTACAAGTGGTTTAAGGGAGGTGTAATAAATACTTGCTACAACGCTCTTGATGTACACGTTGAAAGTGGCAGGGGAGATCAGACCGCTCTTATCTATGACAGCCCCGTGACTGGAACCATAAAAAAATATACATATAAACAACTTCTGGGCGAGGTTTCACTTTTTGCAGGAGCGCTAACTGAGCTTGGATTAAAGAAAGGGGATACAGCAATTATTTACATGCCCATGATACCGCAGGCTGTAATATCCATGCTAGCATGCTCCAGAATAGGTGCCATTCATTCGGTTGTGTTTGGCGGGTTTGCTCCCTCTGAGCTTGCTACACGAATAGACGATGCTAGGCCCAAGCTAATAATATCCGCATCTTACGGAATAGAGGCAAATAAAACAATTGAATACAAACCCCTGCTTGATAAAGCAATTGAATTATCTAAATCTAAACCTGAAAATGTAATAATTTATCAGCGCCCACAGATAAAAGCAGAAATGATTCCTGGACGCGATGTGGACTGGTTGGATGCTGTAAATGGTGTAAGTCCTGCGGGATGCAGCCATATGCAAGCTACCGATCCGCTTTACATTCTTTATACCTCAGGCACCACTGGGATTCCTAAAGGAGTGGTCAGGGACAATGGAGGGCACGTCGTCGCCCTTAAATGGAGTATGCAAAACGTGTTTGGAGTGCAGCCAGGAGAGGTCTTCTGGGCAGCTTCCGATATTGGGTGGGTTGTGGGTCATTCATATATAGTATACGGACCGCTATTTCATGGTTGCACTACAGTGCTGTATGAAGGCAAACCGGTGAAAACCCCTGACCCCGGAGCATTTTGGAGAGTTATATCTGATCATGATGTTGCCGTGATGTTCACTGCACCCACGGCATTTAGAGCCATAAAAAGGGATGATCCAGAAGGCAGTTTTATAAAGAAGTACGATCTGAAGAATTTCCGAGCTCTATTTCTTGCAGGTGAAAGATGCGATCCCAACACTCTTTTATGGGCGGAAAAAAGCCTAGGCGTGAAAATAATAGACAACTGGTGGCTCACAGAGACCGGTTGGCCTGTGGGTGCAAACTGCCTGGGCCTTGGTGATATGCCTATAAAACCAGGCTCCTGCAGTAAACCTGTCCCCGGTTACGATATTCATATCCTTGGCGACAATGGAAACAAGATGAAAACTTGTAACATAGGAAACATAACCATAAAACTTCCCCTGCCTCCGGGCTGTATGACGACGCTTTGGAACAACAATGAAGGCTTCATTAAAACTTATTTGGATGAATACCCGGGATATTTTGAAACCGGGGATGCAGGTTACATAGATCAGGATGGATACCTATGGATCATGAGCCGTACAGATGACATAATAAATGTAGCAGGACACAGGCTTTCAACAGGAGAGATGGAAGAAATTCTGTCTTCACACAAAGACGTGGCTGAATGTGCTGTTATAGGCATTGCAGACGAACTAAAGGGTGAATTGCCTCTTGGTTTAATCGTACTGAAATCGGGAGTAGACCGAATCAATGCCGACATTACTGATGAACTTATCCAGTTGATAAGGGAAAGGATAGGACCCGTTGCTTCTTTTAAGATCGCAGCAGTTGTGAACAGACTTCCTAAAACACGTTCCGGTAAAATACTTAGGGGAACGATGAAAAAAATTGCAGATGGAGTCGAATACAGGATACCCGCAACCATAGATGACCCGCAAATACTGCAGCATATAACAGAAGTGCTACAGAACCTTGCAGAAAATAGAAAATATTCCAGGAGAGCTTAATTTTCCCACAGAATGTGAAGGAAAATGTACAAATGATGATCCTGCTTTTGAGGATGGCTTTTTCTGCAAATGAGATATGCCCTAAGGGAATCTTTATGAATCGATGACACAGTCAGAAAAATCTTAGAAATTTTGATGATATCAATAACCTTCTCCCTGTACTAAGTCCCATCATGCTTACGTTATGCTCTCAATACCACCAATTTTTTACTAGTATTAGGAAGACTATTTAGCTTCGAAGGTGTGCTTAAAGTGTTTGCTCTCTTTTTTTGTTTGGTTTTTGTTTTCACTATCCCAACTTAAATCGCTCTTGTCTCTTCTTTACGATTGTTCGGAAGACTAATAAACGCCCCATAATTCATCATAATCATTAGGAAAGTTAATGGAGCGGGTGACGGGATTCGAACCCGCGACCCTAAGCTTGGGAAGCTTATGCTCTAGCCAGCTGAGCTACACCCGCATCTGAGAAGAATCTAGTATAACCTTAAATGGAAGTCAATTAAACCAAAGACTGAGTTAATAAGTAGCGCTTTACAGGATATAATAGTTCCTGTGACTGAAAGCAGAAAAACCGGACACCTTCTTACCGAGAAAATAAACCCACGTACAACTCATTTGGACGAGTGCTCGCCTCTTGAGGTAGTTGAGCTTATATTGCAAGAGGACAGGGCAATTATTGAAGCGGTTCATAAACAGAAAAATAGTATCGCAAAGGCTGTGGAACTTGTTACCGACAAGTTAAAGCTCGGAGGGCGCTTGTTTTTTATTGGCGCAGGCACCAGCGGGCGTTTGGGCGTGATAGAGGCGGCAGAGTGCCCGCCTACATTTGGCACGGACCCCGCAATGATTCAAGGCTTTATTGCGGGCGGGCGGGAAGCTATATGGCAGTCAATTGAGGGGGTTGAGGATTCAAGGACCCAAGCCCAAGGGGTACTAGCAGAGGCCGGGTTAAGTAAAGATGATGTTGTAGTTGGTATAGCGGCAAGCGCTACGACACCTTTTGTTGAAGGCGGGTTATTATATGCAAAGAACAAAGGAAGCGGCTCAGTTTTGGTCACATGCAATCCGGTTGATTCCCCGATTGCGGAGGTGACTATACAGCTCTTGGTAGGCCCGGAGGTCGTAGTCGGCTCTACCAGGATGAAGGCGGGCACGGTAACAAAGATGGTTTTAAATATGATAACTACAGCTTCTATGGTACAGCTTGGTAAAACATATGGGAACCTTATGGTTGATGTCCGTCCGAAGTCGGCCAAACTAAGAGACAGAGCTAAACGCATTGTTATGCATATAGCAGGTGTTAATGAGGAGAAAGCCGGCGAATTGCTTGAGAGAACCGGCTGGGATGTCAAAGCGTCAATTGTTATGGAATTAAAGGGTTTAAGCTTAGATGACGCTAAAGAATTGCTAGAGAATCATAAAGGGTTTTTACGCGAGGCGCTTAAGTAGTTATAGACTACTTCTAAAATTATGACAGTCGATCTGAAATCTCTAATTGATAAGAATGATAAGTTAGTAGTCGGTTTAATGTCGGGCACGTCTAAGGACGGCGTTGACGCCGCGTTGGTTAAGTTAAGCGGAAAAGGATTAAATACTGATATAGAGCTGGTGAAGTTCATCTGCGTTGAATACGAAGCGGATGTACGCAGCAGGTTAGATAAGTTAGCAAGTAAGTGCTCCCTTAAAGAAATTTCAGAGCTTAATTTCCTTATAGGAAATGAGTTTGCTAAAGCGGCGCTCGAAGTGATTGATAAAGCTGGAGTAAGTCCTTTGGATGTGGATTTAATAGGCTCTCACGGCCAGACTGTCTTTCACAACCCCCCTTCTTATAAGGACGGTACGCCTTGTACGCTTCAGATAGGTGAAATTGATGTAATCGCAGAGAAAACCGGAATTATTACGGTTGGCGATTTTAGGACCCGTGATATAGCGGCGGGCGGAGAGGCGGCGCCCCTCGTCCCATATCTTGATTACCTTCTATTTGGAAAAAAGGGCAGGGTTTCCATAGCTCAGAATATTGGCGGTATTTCTAATGCAACAGTGGTAACCCGGGAGTTAGATGATGTAATAGCGTTTGATACCGGGCCCGGAAATATGCTGATGGATGGGGTTGTAAAGTTAGCTACGGGCGGAAAAGAAAAATACGATAAAGATGGGCAATTGGCTTTGGCAGGAGAGGTTAATAAAGAACTTTTAGATAAACTCTTGTCCGACCCTTATTATAGAAAACCCCCTCCAAAGTCCGCCGGAGAAGAACTCTTTGGGCAGGAAATGTCGGCCACACTGTACTCTTATATAGAAAACGAGATGCTCTCGCTCCAAGATTTGATGGCGACGCTTTTGACGCTGACCGTAGAGTCGATTGTATCTTCATATCAGAATTTTATTTTCCCGAACTGGGATATAGGTGAAGTTATATTTAGCGGCGGAGGGTGTCATAATCCACAATTGATGGAGAGGATAAAGGCTAAATTGCCCGCACTAAAATGTACGACTTCCGATGATTATGGAATCCCTGCCGATGCTAAAGAAGCTGTAGCATTTGCGGTACTGGCAAACGAATTGATTTCTGGGAATACAACAAACCTTCCGGGAGTTACAGGAGCACAGAGAAGAGTTCCTATGGGCAAGATTGCTTTGGGAAGACCGTAACCATAATTCATGAAATTTGTCCCTAAAAAACATTATGAGCAAATTGGATATTAACAAGCTAGATATAGCTCAAAAAATCGGCCAGGTGATAATGCCGAGGATAGATTTTAACGATCCGAATTCCCTACCCCTGGCAAGAAGGCTTGTGAAGGAATGCGAGGTAGGAGGATTCATAATTTTCAACGGCGAGAGGGATATTGTCACTGAGGCAACCCGGGAGCTTCAAGCTGTTAGTGAGATTCCTCTTCTTTTCGGTTGTGATGCCGAGAGGGGTTTGGGACAGATAGTGTCCGGTACGACACTTTTTCCATTTACCATGTCTCTTGGTGCGGCCCGTGATGAGGAGCTTGTTTACAATCAGGCACGTTTTATAGCACGGGAAATGAAGCAGTGCGGGCTCAATTTACTCTTTGCACCTGTTTCGGATGTAAATATCAATCCTAATAATCCGATTATTAACATCCGTTCATATGGAGATGATCCTGAGCTTGTATCACGTCTATGCGTTTCGTTTATTAAAGGTTGTCAGGAAGAGGGAGTTTTAGCTTGCGCAAAGCACTTTCCCGGACACGGCCGTACCGGGGTTGATTCGCATGTGGATTTGCCCGTATTAAGTACGAGTAAGGAGATACTACTAAGTAGCGACTTAATTCCGTTTGAGGAGTCCATAGAGGCCGGTGTAGCCTCGATTATGACGGCACATGTAGCTTTCCCCGAAATTGGGGATGGGGATGCTGTAACGATCTCAAAAGGGCTTGTTTCAGATTTGCTACGTGATGAGATGGGATATCAGGGGTTAATTATTACCGACTCATTACATATGGAGGGGATTATAAAACTGGGGGATGAAGGGGATATCTCAAGTCAAGCTCTAAATGCGGGCTGCGACATAATACTCGATCCGAAGGATCCGTTTAAATTAATTCGAAATCTCAGTAATTCGTCAAACGTAGAGCTTGATAAAAGTAGCCTGAATCCGAGTGTTGAGAGAATAATATCGGTTAAGAACAAATGGCTTACTCCAGACGGTACCGGTGATTCAAAAATCTTAGAGCAAGGTACAAAACTAAGAGAGCAGATTGCCAGGCGGTCGGTTTGTATTGTAAGCGGAGGCGTGCTTAAATCGAAAAAAGCGCGCGTCTATACTTTTGATGTAACTCAGTCGGATATAGATATATCGAGCGTATTTATTCAGCAGCTTAAACGGGCGGGAGTAAGATCAGCAAACATATCAATTTCTCTTAACAGCAATGAGGAACCTGTAACAGATAATATTTTTGATGATACCGCGATAATCTGTCTTGTTTACACATCTGTCGGAGCCTGGAAAAAGCAATCCTTTTTGCCGGATTATTTCAAGGATATTTTGACCAAACTGGAGTCTGTATCTAGGGAGACAGTCCTTATCTCTTTTGGCTCTCCGTACGTAGTTCAGGATTTTGGTAATTTTAAAACCGTTATATGTAGTTTTGATTCGCTAAGCGAATGCCAAACTGCGGCAGCTGATGTCCTTTTAGGCGAACTAGAGGCAAAGGGACGCCTGCCTGTAAGTCTGGGCTAACAACTGAGCCGATTTAATAACTCTCACAAAAATTACACCATGCTATAAATGTCATTTTGCACTTCTAAAAGAACTATTTTGTTAAATCCGCGTCAGGTAAATTACAATTTCAATGCCCGAATCAATAGAGACCGCTCTATCTGTGCTTAGTCCGCTGGATTGGGCTATAGTTGCCGCATATCTCATTTTGTCGCTTGCAATAGGTATTTATTTTACAAAACGCGCGAGCGGCAGCATGTCTTCTTATTTTGTTTCAGGACGCAGTCTGCCCTGGTGGATATTAGGCACGTCAATGGTTGCTACGACTTTTGCCGCCGACACACCTTTGGCGGTAACCGGCTGGGTACGGACAGAGGGGATATGGAAAAACTGGTTCTGGTGGAACTATCTTTTCAGCCATGTATTTATCGTTCTTGTTTTCGCGAGGCTTTGGCGAAGGGCTGAAGTTATAACTGACAACGAGCTTATTGAGATTCGCTACAGTGGAAAACCGGCGGCATTTCTCAGGGGATTTAAAGCCTTTTATTTCTCGACCCTATTTAATTTTATAGTCATGGGGTGGGTTATTAGCGCAATGGCCAAGGTTTTTAAGGTCTTCTTCGGAGTTGATACCACTATTGCAATCGTGATCTGTATTTCTATTGCCTTTTTTTATACGATGATGTCGGGTCTTTGGGGGGTTGCCCTTACAGATTTTCTTCAATACTTCGTTGCCCTTTTTGGGACGATTATTCTAGCATGGGTTGTAATAGGCTCACCCGAAATTGGGGGATTCTCAGGCTTTATAGATAAGATTGGCAATATTGATGAGAAACATATTTCATTTTTTATGACCCCTTCGGGAGGGGAGCCGGTAAGTGCGGGATTTTGGGACTCAAGCTTCTTCGCGTTTCTTGTGTATGTAAGCATTATCTGGTGGTCTTCTCATAATGCGGACGGCGGAGGGTATTTCATACAAAGGATAAACTCTGCCAAAAACGAGCGTCATGCGGTATTAGGCACTGCCTGGTTCGCAATTAACCACTACATACTCCGTCTCTGGCCATGGGTTTTAGTAGCCTTGGCTTCTCTCATTATCTATCCGAGAGTTCAGGATTACGGCGGGGATAATGAAGCAATGTATATAGTAGTTATACGGGACTTTTTGGGGCCGGGCTTAAAGGGGCTCTTGTTTGTAAGCTTTCTAGCAGCCTTTATGTCCACACTTTCAACCCAGCTTAATTGGGGCGCTTCTTATCTGATGAACGATATTTATAGGCGTTTTATAAAGAAGGACGCTTCAGAGAGCCATTATATCTTAATTGCGAGATTATGTACCCTAGTTTTGACAGTTCTGGCGGGATATTTTGCGTTCTATATAACCAATATCGGAAAAGCATGGATATTTCTCTGGGCTATGAGCGCCGGGGTGGGATTGGTTCTTATACTACGGTGGTTCTGGTGGAGAATAAATGCGTGGTCCGAAATATCCGCTTTAGCTGCTTCACTTTTAACGATTTTGATCCTGTTTATATATACCAAGTCCCGTGGGGTGCCCCTGGAGTTAAAGCATCAAATTATTGTTATCCCGGTTTCTATTCTAGCCTGGATAATTGTTACTTTTTTAACAAAACCCGAGCCGAATAATACGCTCAGCGAATTCTATAAAAGAGTACGTCCCTGGGGTTGGTGGAAGCCTGCGAGTGAAATGTATCCTGAGATTGTACGCCCCCAGTTTATGCCGGTAATTTATAATTGGCTCCTCGGGGTTAGCTTTCTTTTCTTTGGGATGATCGGGGTGGGGAAAATGCTCTTGAGTAATTATTTCTTCGGTACGATTTGCTTAACCATTTCTATAATTTCAGGTGTTCTAGTTTATAGAAGAATGAGGGACGAACTTAGATAAAGATAATAAACTTTTTATACTTTCAAAATAGTCTGATTATGTTATAACTTATTGGAGTATTGTGTAGGGCTAATAAATATGACTATAAAAATAAAAGTACTAAAACACCCCAAGCTGACTTGGTATGAGAAGCTGTACTTTCCTCAAATATTAGGTGGCCTCGTATTAACTATAAAGCATTTGATCCGCTATAGGCCGATCACCGTCCAATATCCTGAAGAGGTAAAAGAGCTCCCCGAAAGATACAGGGGAATTCATGTGATGCCGGCCGATGATCAAGGGGAGATAAGATGTGTTGCGTGCAAGCTTTGTGAAGTTGCCTGTCCTACACAGGCGATATCTATTGTTGCCGAGCCCGCGGATGATTACGGGATTGAGAGAAGACCCAAAGTTTATAACATTGATTTTATGAGATGTGTGTTTTGCGGGTTTTGTACAGAAGCCTGCCCATGTGATGCCCTCAGGATGGGAATGAAGTATGAACTTGCATCCTATAACAGAGCCGGGTTGGTACACACGAAAGAGGTTTTCTTTGACCCGAACGTTAAAAGCCATGCCCCAAGAGATAACGCTAACTTCCTCTATGAAATGGGTAAGGGTGAGAATTTAGACAATCCCGAGGAAATTGATAAAGTGAAAAAACTTACCGGTACCTATACCGAGTCTCACTCTGCTGCTAACTCTCTCAATTCCCCAAGATCTTAGGAATTCTTTTGATTTGAGTTAAAAAAACCGATCTTACTTTGTATCCAGCAAACTCCAAACGAAGCCCCACAATAAAAGTAGTATAAAAAATGCAAAGGAATCACCATAAGGGTAAATTTAAGTCCCCGGCTTCTCCGGGAACATTTGAGCTCAAATATAACTTAGTACAATCATCGTGCTGTTCCAGATACCTAAGCCGAAGAGCGCATTTGAAAGATTGAATGGATAATTAAAGAATTTGTTGTTGTAGTAGATTCTGGAAAGACGTTTTCTAGTTAAAAAATCTTCCCCCAGCACCTCATGCCACATATCGTCAACAACCTTAACTTTAGTGAAAAACGGTGACCGCCTATATCAAAGTGATATCCTTTATAATTCACAGTTCTTGCCAGTCCGCCAACTACGCCGTCTTTTTCGACCACTGTCGAATTTATACCCGTTTTAAGGAGTTCGTAAGCAGCGGTTAGTCCGGCCGGACCTGCCCCTATTATCACGACCTCACTATTAGATGGTTTTGTTTGTAAGTTGGGATCCGTTTCCATAATGATTCAGAATAAAAAGGCTAAATCGCAGATTTTGGTTATTTCAAATTAACCTGGGATTTGCCCCCTAGAATATAGAATACATAGTTTATTGTGATAGCATTCTTTAAAATTTGAAGACTTATAATTAGTGAACAATTCAACTAAATTGTAGAGAATGGAAAAATTACTCGCCATTCGCTTTATATCTTTGATACCAGGGGGTAATTCTTAGTAGTCCCGCAATAGAGGATTTTAATTGACTTCTCTCCGTTACTAAATGAATTCCACCTTGCTTGGAAAAGAATTCAGACGTCATTGTGTCTGGATCAACACCTCTTCCGCCACTGGCAAGTTTAACCACTCGATCTCCTGCAAATGCTACCGTAGCTTTTCTTTCCGCAATCATAAAGTCCCCTTGTACAACATAGCTTGCCAAGGCACCCCCTGTAGTAGGATGACCCAGGAGAGATATATAAGGGAGTCCGGCTTCTTTGAGATTGATTATGGCAGAAATAGTTTTAGCCATTTGATATAACGCCACTGTGCCCTCCTGCATTCTGGCACCACCGGATGCGGTTACCGATACAAGAGGCAGGTTTTCGTTTATAGCATGATCCACAATTAGCTTCATCTTTTCTCCGAACACAGCTCCCATAGATCCGCCCATAAAACGAAAGTCAGATACAGCAATCGCTACCGGAATGTCATTCATAAATCCATAACCGACAACGAGCGAATCTTTGGAATCGGTACGCTTTGACGCTTTCTTTCTTGTGTCGAAGTAATCATAAAAAGTAAACCGTGCATCAATATTCTCTGTACTGAGATTAGAATGAAGCTCATGAAACGAATCCGTATTTAATAGCAGGTCAAGATAATCATCTGATCCCAGGGGAGATGGTTTTTCACAGTAGGGGCATGAAAAGAAATTCTTTTGAAAGTCCTCTTTTGCAAAGTGTTTTCTGCACCCGGGTCTTGTTATGTTGCCCTCGGTATCCTTTTCATCATTACAGAAATGAGGCTCGGCACCGTAAAGGGCTATCTGCATGTGAGATATTTCAGGCGTTGCACTTTTGCCAAAGGCATGGGGCAGCCAGCTTCTAATCTTTTTAGCTATAGCCTGATAACGATGGTCGCCTTTTTCAACCTGTCCGACTTCCTGAATTTTCTCTATTAGTTTCTTCTTAAGGTAATTTGTATCGGATTTCTCGAGTTCTTCCGTTGCTTTAACTAATGTTTTGTCAATTAAATTCAGTGTCTTAGTTAAATAGTCCGAGCTATCAAGAGAAGGCTCTTTAATAACTTTGTCTACCATTCCATACTTAAGCATATAGTCCGAGGTGGGCTGTAATACTTCAAGCGCTTCCTCGATTTTATCACCGCTTCTAAAAAGTATTGCAGAGCAGCCTTCCGCTGTAATAACTGAATATTCAGCTCGAGACAGCATAAACCTTTTATGCGCGAGCTGAAATGCGATAGCTCCACCGCTGCCACCGCTGCCGAGTACAAGCGAGATTGATTTGGTCTTAAGGGAAATCATTTTTGACTGGCAGAATGAAATGAGCCAGGACTGGAGTTTTTCCGCAGAATAATCAAAAGGGTCACCACCTATTGTGTCCACATATGCGTGGAGCATCAGATCATTTTCTTCAGCGTATTCCATCATGTTGTGCGCAAGTCCATACCCATCAGCTTTTACAAGTCCAAAGTTATATTTTAGACGGTCGTCATCGCTTGTAGGCATTTGCTGTCCAATAATAGCCACCCTTTTATTTGTACTTTTTAGTACTGCGGTTCCTATTATTACCGCCGGGTCGTCAACTAGCTCTATTTTCTTCCCTGAAGGAGCTTTTATTTCGTGTGAGAAATCTTCAAGCTCATTGTAAGGTACAAAATCTGTGTATAGGGAATCAACTATATCTTTTGACTTTATCTTCTTGTATGACCTTGCTTGCTCATGTATTAACATCAATTTTGAAGGTCGGCTCATTTGTCATTCTCTCCAGTGCTATTTAGCGCTTTTTTTCTTAATTTTATATGTGATTTAAATCTTCAAACTGATCAAAACATCTATACTTTAACTTATTTTCCGCGATGAAACGTGAGGTTGGACCTTTTCTACAAATAATTTCATAGATCTCATAGCTTCTTCGTGACTTATACCAGGGAATTTAAACCGGCAGATAAGATTATCAATCGGAAGCTCCTGCTGGTATTGCTTAATCGTCTCAATACATTCTTCGGGTGTTCCAATTATAGACTGCTCTCTGGCAATATCATAGAGGATCGGGTCATCAGGGTCAGATAATAAATTCCCTTGCTGATCGACCATAGAACCCCATGAAGCATAGCCTTTTGCGGTGTAAGTAACATGTTCTTTTATCTTTTCCCATGCATCATCAGCTTTCATATCTGAAATATACATCTCTCTAACAAGAGGTTTCTCATAGTCATCGGGGTTCCTCCCATATTCAGTCAAAAGGGAGCTATGAAGGTCAAAGAGATATTTAACTATAGGTATTACGCCAATCGCCGGCATAAAAAGCGGTGCACCTATCCTCGCGGCTCTCCTTATAGCGGGCTCGGTAAACGCGCCTACCCAGATCGGTATAGGTTTTTGAACAGGTTTTGGAGTTACATTTATATCCTGAAGTTGGTAGTACTTTCCATCAAGGCTAAAAGGCTCGTCGCCCCAGCTTTTAGTAAGGATTTCGATCCCCTCTTCCATGCGGCCTCTTCTTTGCTTTAAAGATCGGCCAAAACCATCAAATTCTTCTTGTCTGTATCCAAGTCCTATTCCTAATATTAAGCGCCCACCTGAGATCAGGTCAGCGACAGCCGCGTCTTCCGCAACCCTAATCGGGTCGTGAAGCGGGAGTAATAGTACGCCAGTGCCGATACGAATATTTTTTGTTTTGGCAGCGATGGCAGCGGCGGTTAATAAAAGAGAGGGACAGTACCCGTCACTCAAAAAATGGTGTTCTGAAACCCATGCTGAGTCATACCCCATTTGATCCGCCATGCTGATTTCTTCTAACATTTCCGCATATAATTCTCTATGTGGTCTAGGTTTGTGTTGCGGGGACTGCATTGTGTAGTAACCAATACCGAATTTCATTTTAATCTCCTATCTTGTTATGATTATAATACTTTGTTAATCAAATACAGTCTATTTGGGAGTTTGGATTATTATAACCTGAAAGGTTTAAGATTGGTAAGTTCAGTAAAAAAAATGGCTGGATTGAACTAATGTTCTAGCCAGCCATTATAAAACTTAATTTTTATAGTTTATGCTGTAAATGATTGCCCACAGCCACAGGACCCGGTTGCATTAGGGTTACCTATTGAAAACCCTGTACCGTTAAGACCGTCATTATAATCCAATACACCACCTTCAATATAAGGATAGCTTAACTCATCAATTGCTACTCTCACGCCTTGTGCTTCAATGATCTCATCAGATTTTTCAATTTCGTCATCAAAACCCATCTCATATGAAAATCCTGAACATCCGCCGGGCACAACTCTTACTCTTAAAACTGCCTCAGGAATGTTTTCCTCAGCTAATAACTTTTTGATTTCTTCAGCCGCTTTAGTAGTTACAGTAAACATTTAATAACTACCTCCCTTGATATATTATTCCTTATTAGTATATGCATGAATAAACACTAAGGCAACCCCAAATATAAAGATTGCAGAGTTTAAGATTGCCGCTTTTCTATGTAACTGCCCGAATTCCTTGCGTATTTCCTGGTATTGAGGGCTATTTTCTTCAACAGCTCTCATCTCAGTTCTGACTTTATGGGTTTGTGGAGTAACAATCTCTCCAGCGTAGACAGCTAGTCCAATCATGACTACCAGAGCTGTCAATATTATTGTATTTGTCAGATGCGAAAGATGATTTCCTAAGTAGATTAGAAGGATGGAGCTAATAAGAGCAACTGCTCCGCAAACATAGGAAACCAGATAGTATTTTGGAAAGATATCTGAAACAACATTTCCCGCGAGTTCTCGAGAGAGGGTCTTAAAAATACTCGGAGCCGCAATCATAGAAAAAAAGAAGATGCTCCCGATCCAAAATGTTAGGGATAACGAATATAGAAACCTAAGGGTAGTTTGCATCGTTAATTAAAAGTGCAGTTCTGAATAGTTAGAGTGCATTGTTTAGACTCGCTTTCAAAAAAAGACGCGGTTAAGGATTTAAATGTGCCTTGTATATTCAAAGTACTGCCCTTGGCGGTATCAAGCACACTTTTTTGATCAGGTGAATTACAGAAGCACTGCACAACCCTTTGGCTTCTGGTGACAACTTCCATTGTAAATGTTCCCTCTGGGGCGTCTGAGCATAATGAATAAATCTTCTTAACCATTTCAGCTTTAACGGTAGTTTGGACTGTTTTGTCTTTATAAAGACTATCTGCGGACATTGGCTCGTCTATGTAAAGCTCGCAAACTTGATCGACTGATATTTTTTGAGCCGAATCTCCGTCTTGGGCTTCTACGGGTTTAATTGTTCCTATGAATGAAAAAATAAAAGCCCCCAGAATTAAAATGAAAAACGCAGGGTTGTTAGTCATCGTATCCTCCTTTGTGTCGCTTGGATTTCTAGACCCCATCAGCGCTTTAATTATAACACGTGTTTAATCTAATATAAGGATCAATTTATGTTGAGTTTTAACTTGAAAAGCTTCCTCTCTTGATATTTAGATCGGTCGTTGTGTATAGTTTTTCTAATGAAGAAGGACAGTTTATTAATTATTGATACTACTGAGAACAACGCGGATCTCCTTTACAGGACCAATTTTTTTGTTCCGGACCCCGTTATTTACATAGAACATAATGGGGAAAAGATACTTGTTCTGAGTGATCTTGAGATTGACAGGGGAAAGAATGAGGCTACTGTTGATGTAGTACTATCATTGTCGGATTACCAAAGAAGATTATTATCTAAAAAGCGAAAGCGTCTTAAGTTTGTGGATATAGCGGATGAAGTTCTTAAAGACCTTAAGATTAAAAAAGCTCTTGTCCCCGGAATGTTTTCAATAAAGTATGCTGATGAATTAAGGAAGCGGGGATATACGATTAAAGTCAGCGGGGAAGAGCCCTTTTTTAAAGAGCGGCTTAAAAAGACACCTCAGGAAGTGGGCTCGCTTAAAGATGCTTTAAGAAAAACCGCAAGAGCAATGGACCTTGCCATAAGGATGGTAGCTTCTTCAGAGATCAGAAGAAATAAGCTTTACATAGATGGTCAGATTCTTACCTCAGAAAAGGTAAAAGGTGAGGTTAGCGCTGAGCTCTCGAGGATGGGCTATAACGCCTCGCATACAATTGTGGCCTCAGGCGTCCATTCTTTCATGCCTCATCACAGCGGCGAGGGGCCGATATTTGCCGATAAACCACTAGTGATTGATATTTTCCCGAGGTCCCAGGACACAGGATATTTTGGGGATATGACCAGGACCGTGATAAGAGGGGAGCCGTCTGAAAAGTTGGTAAGAATGTATAACACAGTGCTCAACGGTCAGAAGCTTGGAATAAGCATGATAAAGGATGGGGTCAAGGGTAGGGATATCCACACAGCAATTGTTGAGTATTTTAATGAATCCGGATTTGAGACCGGGAACCTTAACGGAAAACAACAGGGGTTTATCCATTCCACCGGACACGGTCTTGGGCTTGAGATACACGAGCCGCCGAGAATAGGGATGGGTGATGAAATACTCAGAGAGGGAAATGTGGTTACAGTGGAACCCGGGCTTTACTATGAGAAGGTAGGCGGTATTAGGATTGAGGATGTGGTTGTCGTTGAAAAGAACGGCTGTACTAATCTTACCAAATATCCAAAAAGGTTCAGAGTTAAAGTCTAAATAGGTTTGATTTAAAAAACTTTAGAGATTCATTATCCCAACTAAACCTCAAACAACATCTATTAATATTTGATCAGTGTATTATTGATATAGAGTTTCTACTCTGAAGTAAAGCTTGTAAATAGGAGATAACATGAAGAAGAATTTTCAGGATATTGTTGAACTTTCAAATCAACTGAGAAGCCCTGAGGGATGCCCTTGGGATAGAGAGCAATCATTGGATTCAATAAAACCATATATCATCGAAGAAGCATATGAAGTTGTTCAGGCAATCGAGCAAAAGGACAAGGATGACATTATTGAAGAGCTTGGCGATCTTTTTTTTCAGGTCATATTTGCCTCTCAGATTGCCTCTGAGGATGAAGAGTTCGATATAGAGGACGTTGTGGACAGGCTCCATAGTAAACTGGTTAGCAGGCATCCGCATGTGTTCGGGGATGAAAAGGCAAAGGACGCCCAAGAGGCTATCAAAATTTGGCATAGACAAAAGCTTAAGGAAAAGTCGAGAAAAAGAAGGCTGCTGGAAATACCGCGTACTATGCCGTCACTTCTCAGAGCGCACAGGGTTGGGGAGAAGGCGTCTCAAGTCGGTTTTGACTGGAAAAGCGCTGAGCAGGTTCTTCCAAAGGTAAAAGAAGAGCTTAGTGAGTTAGAAGTGGAAATAAAAAATCAGAACAAGCAGGGAATTGAAAAGGAGTTTGGGGATCTTGTTTTCTCTATAGTGAATCTGGGGAGACATCTAAAACTTGATTCAGAGAGCACGGCGCATAAAGCAATAGATGGTTTTATTAGTAGGTTCAGTAAAGTAGAGGATAAGGCGCAAGAGAGGGGAAAGGAGCTGTCAGGGCTTACAATAGAGGAAATGGATGAACTGTGGGAAGAGGTGAAGAGTGAGGGCGCCTAAATTATTTTGAGCCTATGTTTCATTCCCGATTAACATGCTCACAAGTTTATAACCCTCATTAACATATACATCAGATCCGCTTGCCGATTTCTCGGTGTAAACAAAGGAATCATTTTTCACACTTTCATCACTCGAGCTGTAAATTGCAAACGGCACAGGCTCGTTTATATGAGTCCTAATGTCTATTGGCGTAGGATGATCGGACATAACGAGAATTCTATAATCACCGAATCTCTTTATGCCGTCCAACACTCGTCCCACTACCCTGCCGTCAAAATCCTCTATAGCCTGGATTTTGAGCTTGGCATCTCCCATGTGCCCCGTTTCATCAGTCGACTCAATGTGAATCATTGTTAGATCAACTTCTTCAAGAGAATTTAAAGCGTAGTCAACTTTGCCTTCATAATTTGTATCCAAATAACCTGTGGCACCCGGAACATCTATCACACGCAGACCCGCGTATTTCCCTATACCTTTAACAAGGTCTACAGCCGATATAACCGACCCTGTTAAACCGTAGAGTTCTTTAAACGAAGGCATAGAGGGCGCAACCCCCTGTCCCCAGAGCCATATGCTTGTGGCCGGGTTTTTTCCTTCCTCAATTCTTTTTTTGTTTACAGGGTGATCTTTTAAAATGCGTCTTGATTTTTCAATTAGCTCAATTAATTTTTGAGAACCCTCACCACTTGGCAGATGAGTTGCTATATCCTTTCCGGATATATCGTGAGGAGGCGTGGTATTAATATCTTTATTGCCTCCCGACCAAACGAGTAAATGTCTGTAGCTAACTCCGGGATGGAGTGTCAAATTCTCTTCTTCAAGCTCAGCTTTGAGGTCCAAGATAAGTTCTTTTGCTTCCTCGGTAGATATATGTCCCGCGCTGTAATCCTCCATTATAGTGCTTCCGTTCTCTGAAGCCAGTGTGACCAGGTTACATCTCAGAGTAACGTCAGTCGCGCCAAGCTCTACCCCCATACTTGCAGCTTCAAGAGGCGATCTTCCGGTGTAGTAGACCATCGGGTCGTATCCGAGCACTGTCAGGTTGCCGACATCGCTTCCCGGAGGAAGTGGGTCGGGAATGGTCTTTACCATGCCGAATGTAGCAGCGCATTTAGCGATTTTGTCTAAATTTGGGGTGTTTGCGACCTCAAGCGGGGTTTTTCCACCGAGCTCTGGGAGCAAATGATCGGGCATTCCGTCGCCCTGCAGGATTACGTATTTCATAGTGAAAAGATGTTAAATGCTTTTAGGAAATTATCAAGATACTTCTTGTTATATGTGGTAAGTATAGGGGAAAAGTTGTAGATCTCAGCTTAGAGAACCGTTTTCAAGCTTAAGAACCTGCCTCTCTGCGTGGTAGGAGCTTCTGACTAGCGGGCCCGCTTCAACGTGGGGCAAGCCTATAATGTTCTCCCCGTAAGCTTTTAAGGAATCAAACTCGAGAGGGTGATAGAATTTAGACACCGGCAAATGGTCTATTGTGGGCTGCAAATACTGGCCGATTGTCACTATATCGCAGCCTGCGTTCTTTAAATCCCTTAAAGTTTCTAATATTTCTTCGGTTTCCTCACCAAGGCCGACCATAATTCCTGATTTAGTAAGCATTTCGTGATATCCATTTTCTTTGCTCTCGGAAATTACCTTGAGAGACCAGGCGTAGTTTGCCTGTGGACGGACTGATCTTTTTCTTCCGCTACCGGTTATTTGTGGTAAGCGGTAGAGTCTGGGCACCGTCTCTATGTTGTGGTTAAGTATTTCAGGACGGGCTTCTAAAATCTGATTTAGAGCTTTGGAGTCCCCTTTGAAGTCAGGGATTAAGACCTCAATTTTTACTTCCGGGTTATATTCTCTTACTGTTTTAATGGTGTCGGCAAAAATACATGCGCTTTCATAGTTTTTGTCGTCTCTATTAACTGAGGTTATTACAACGTGAGTTATATTGGCGTTATTTTTGGTAAGGCTGTTTACCGCTTGCCCTACTCTTTTAGGCTCTTCCCAGTCAAGCTCCCCGCCTTGTCCGGTCTTTACATGGCAAAAACCGCAACTCCTGGTGCACGTGTCGCCCAGAATCATAAACGTAAGCGTCCCCGCGCTCCAGCATTCTCCGATATTAGGGCAGCGAGCTTCCTGGCAGACGGTGTTGAGGTTGAGCTCTTTGGTCAGGCTCTTGAGGTGTGTGTAGTTTTTGCCAGACGGGAGCTTGGCTTTAATCCAGCTCGGTTTTCCTATGTTACGCATAATAATATTCTAATACAGAATCCTATTTAGAGGCAGTAAAGTTATTCCAATATCCGTCCTCGTAATCTTAGATAAACCCAAGTTTAAGACGGCGGAGAAAAGGGATTGGCCCCCCCTTCATTGCTAGAGCTGCTAGTGTTACTAGGGCTGCTCTCCGTAGGAGCTTGGGAGCCCTGGTCAGCTAACTGAGCCTCAAGCTCTTTTATTCTTCTACTTTTTTGTCTGGATGACGAGCTTGCGGATATCGACTGAAGGGCGCCGAATATGAGCGCTACTATTACTCCCAATACAAATGCGGACAAGATGAGCACAATGTTCTTGGTTATGTATGGTCCGATTAGGTACTGATTTAAATCAAGCTGCAGTTCGAATGAGTGTGTGAATACTTCAAGGTTCTGTGTGTAAACAATAGCGAAGAAGACAATTATTAAAACTATTAGTATTAATCTTATGAATCTCATTACTCACCTCTCAATTATTTTTTATTTGCTCACTTAGGGTTTCATATGTGTCTTCAAGGTACTCGGGCATTACTTTTACATCTGCAATCAAGGGCATAAAATTCGTGTCCCCATTCCAGCGTGGAACTATATGAAAATGGAGATGGTCATCAATTCCAGCTCCCCCTGCAGTACCTAAGTTCATTCCTATATTAAAACCCTCAGGGTTCATTACTTTTAGGATTTCAATACACTTTGTAGTTAAACTCATCAGCTCCAGTTTTTCCTTATCATCAAGTTCTAACATATTATTTGTGTGTTTGTAAGGAACAGCCATTAGATGTCCGTTTGAATAAGGATAACGATTCATAATTATAAAACTGGTTTCACCTTTATAGAGTATAAGGTTTTTTTTATCATTTTCTTCCCTGGGTTTATCACAAAAAATACATTCTTGTTTTTTTTCCCTTGTTATGTACTCAATCCTCCAGGGGGCCCAAAGTGTTTTCATATTCAATTAATTATATCGACTAGATAGAAAAGTCCAAAACGTGATTTTGTTGGGATTCCTGTCAAAAGACTTGTATCAAATTTTGAGTTCAATAAATCCTGGAAACTAAATTTCTTTTTAGGGAAATTTATTACATTGGGTTCACCCTCAATTCCACCTAATTTTCCTGCCTCGCTTACCGCGTCATTTATTGTTCCAAGTTCGTCTATCAGTTTAAGATTTAGAGCCTGCTCGCCAGTATATATTTTTCCTTCTGCAATACTATCTATTTGCTCAGTTCCAATATCCCTTGAGCTGGCCACGACTGATTTAAACTGTGAATAAACGTTATCTATAAGTTCTTGAATATACTGTTTATCGGTTTCATTCATTTCTCTAAAGGGGGATCCTACGTCTTTGTATTTACCGCTCTTTATTACCTCTACATCTATCTTAGCCCAATCAAGGAGTTTTTCATAACTCGCGAATTGAGCAATTACCCCAATACTTCCTGTAATGGAGCCGGGGTTAGCATATATTTTTTCGGTAGCGCATGCAATGTAATAGCCTCCGGATGCGCCGACACCGCCGATGCTTGCCACGATTGGGAGCTCCTTGCCCAGCTCCTTGAGTTCACTGTATATCTCTTGTGAGGGACCTACTGAGCCTCCCGGAGAATCGATTCTGACGACGAGCGCTTTGACATTATCGTCTTTAGCTATGGCATCTATGCTTTCCAGATAGATTTGAGAATCAATAATTACGTCCTCAACTCTGAGCACGGCAACTTTATCTCCTGAAGAAAAACTGCTCCCTCCGGATATTAAAAGCCCGCTTCCAATTCCTGCAAGAAATGTGAATATGAGTAGAAAAAGTATGACTATTGCAAGGAAAATGCCCCTCACTTCTAGACTACCTCATCGTTGTTAATTGATTTCAGCTTTTCGCCAAGAAGATCGCCAAGTGTAACGGTAGGCTCTGCTTGAGAAGAATTAAAGTCGGAAACCCTCTCTTTTTCAACTTTCTCCGTATGCTTTCTAACACTTAGGTTTACTTGCCTGTTTCTTCTATCAAAACCCACTACCTGAGCGGTTATTTCATCACCCGGTTTGATTTTTTTTAATACATCCGTTTCTTCTTTATTCCGACTAAGCTCATTCACCCTAATATATCCTTCTATATTGTCTTCAAGCTCTACTACAACTCCCCTTTCTTTTATCTCTTTAACTTTGCCTGTTATTGCGGACTTACCCTGTCTATACTTTTGTTGCGCGTTTTCCCAAGGATCGCCTGTAAGCTGTTTTACTCCAAGTCCTACTCTTTCGTTTTTCTCGTCGACATTTAATATAACAACATCAATTTCATCGCCTTTATTATAAGCTTCCTCAGGATTAACTTTTCCGGCCCATGAGATATTGTCCGGTCTTACAAGTCCGACTATATTCTCGGCAACCTCTACGAAAACTCCCCTATCGGTAACATTTCTTATTTTCCCTTTCATCACCGATTTCGGAGGATTTTCCTTTTTGAAGAGCTGCCACGGGCTAGGCTCTATTTGTTTTAAGCTCAGCGAAATCCGTCTATTTCCCGAATTGACGTCAATTACTACTGCCTCCACTATACTTCCGGAATCTACTACCTCTTTAGGATGGCGAAATCTTTTTGTCCATGTTATCTCGGAGACATGTACAAGTCCCTCAATTCCGGGTTCAAGCTCAACAAATACGCCAAAGTCCATCAAAGAAGCTACTTTTCCTTTAATATTGGTGCCCGGTGCGTACCTGTCGGCAACTGAATCCCAGGGATCGGGCAATACTGCTTTAAGACTCAGAGTAACTTTCGACTCACCCTCAATTTTTAATATTTTTGTGCTTATTTCCTGGTCTACAGATAGGACATCTCCAGGGTGATGTATTCTTCCCCAGGAAAGCTCGCTAATAGGAATAAATCCCTCTAATCCACCCAGATCAACAAACACTCCCTGGTTTATTATATTTACAACTGTTCCCTGGATTTCCATGCCCTCTTCGAGCTTGGAAAGTGTTTCCTTCTTCAAGGCCTCTCTTTGTTCTTCCAGGTATGCCCTTCTTGAGACTACAATATCTCTATTTGTATACTTTATGATTCTTACATCTATATTTTCGCCTACAAATTTGTCCAAGTCGGATTGAGGCCTTATATCTAGTTGTGAAGCAGGAAGAAAAGCTCTTATTTCTGTCAGGCTTCCTATATCAGTTATAAAACCGCCTTTTACCTTTTGAAGCACTTTAGCCTCTATAAGCTCTCCGCTCTCAAACTTTTCCTGCATTACTTTATTCTCTTTTATAAGACCGGCTTTTCTTCTTGAGAGTCTGGGGAGTCCGTGGTCATATTGGTCGAGCATGACCTCGACTTCGTCACCCACTTCTATTTCAAGCTCACCGCTCTTTCCATAGAATTCTTCAGTCGGAGCAACTCCTTCGGACTTTGAGCCAAAATCAATAAAAACATCATCTTTATCTACTCGGACAACTATACCGGTGAATATTTTCCCCTGATCAGGGACGTTCATACTTTCATCAACTAGTTCTGCAAAATTTTTCTCTTCTACCATAGTCCTGCCTTCTCTTAATTAGATGTGATTCAAATTTACCGGGCGAATTTCATTATTAGAATTAGTATTAGGTAGCGTAGGTTTGTTTACTCACCCTTAACTTCTGCAATAATTCTGTTTATAACGTCGTCGGCAATAAGATTTGTAGTATTTATTATTACTGCATTCGGAGCCGGATGCAAGGGAGATTCTAAGCGCTCTTTGTCCTGTTTGTCCCTTAATTCAATCTCTTTTGTTATATTATCAACCCCTATACTCTGGCCTGCTTCCCTTAATTGATTGCTTCTCCTCTTTGCTCTTTCTTCAAGTGTAGCATCTAAATAAAACTTGAAATCGGCGTCCGGAAATACATAAGTTCCCATATCTCTTCCCTCTACGACTATGTTGCCGTTTAACCCTATTTTCCTCTGTATTTCAACAAGTTTTTTTCTAACAAGGCTCTTTGTAGCAACATCGGATGAGAGCCGGGAAATCTCAGGACTCCTGATCTTATCGGTGATGTTTTCGTTGTTAAGAGTCAGTATCAGATTATTCTCCTCGTTGTTTACAAATTCAATCTCTGTATTACGTAATAATGATAAAAGCTCCTCGTCGTTATCAATATTTAAAGGGTTTCTTTTTACTTGAAGAGCTATTGCCCTATACATGGCCCCAGTGTCCAGGTATGTGAGCCCTAGGCGTTTTGCAACTGATTTTGCGACGGTGCTTTTTCCGACACCAGAGGGGCCGTCGATTGTTATTATTAGAGCTTTTTCCATTTTCATATTTGTATGGTTTTTAATACTAGGATAATTCATTTATTGACGGAGTTCATCTATAATTTTAAAAAAGCCCGGATAAGAAACAGAAACACACTCAGCGTCCAGTATCTGGGTTTCTCCTTTGGCTCGGGTTCCCGCAATCGCGATAGACATTGCTATTCTATGGTCGCCCCAGCTCGAACATACGGCCCCCGTTAAAGATCGAGACCCATGAATAGACATGCCATCCTCAAATTCTAAAACCCGGGCACCCAATTTTCCAAGTTCTGTTGCCATAGCCTTAATCCTATCAGTTTCTTTTACTCTAAGTTCTTTAGCGTCCCTGATTCTAGTCTCCCCCTCTGCAAAACATGCAGCCACAGCAGCAATGGGCAGTTCATCGATTGCTTTAGGTATAAGCTCTCCACTAATTTCAGTTCCGTGAAGATCACTTGAACGAGTCAGAATATCTCCGATAGGCTCTTTGTTTACCTCTCTTTGATTTATTATCTCAATATCCCCACCCATATTTTTTAAGATATCAATTATTCCTGTTCTTAGGGGGCTGATACCCACGTTTTTTATCAGGACTTCTGAACCCGGGGTAATGAGTGCCGCAACTATGAAAAAAGCCGCAGAAGATATGTCTGCCGGGACGATAATTTCGCCAGGGTTAATTTCCCGGGTTTTATTAATTTTGATGCTATTGCCGTTTTTTTGAATAGAAACCCCGAGATAAGAGAGCATTTTTTCGGTGTGATCTCTTGAAGGTTCAGGTTCAATTACTTCAGTTTCCCCGTCAGCGTAAAGTCCGGCAAGAAGAATAGCCGATTTTACCTGAGCACTTGCAACCGGTAGTTCATAACGAATTCCTTTGAGTTTTTTGCCGGTTATTGTTAGAGGTAGTTTGTTTCCATCCTCTTTTCCTTCAATCTGGGCTCCCATTAAAGAGAGCGGGCCGACAACTCTTCTCATTGGTCTTGCTTGGAGATATTTATCCCCGTCTAAGATAGAAGTAAATGTCTGAGCGCTTAAAAGGCCGGTTAGCAGCCTTGTAGTTGTACCGGAGTTGCCGCAGTCTATAACTTTTTCAGGCTCACTCAGACCATATAACCCCTTTCCGGTGATATCTACCTGAGTTCCATTAATTCCGATTGTAATTCCAAGAGCCCTCATTGCGTTTGCGGTTGAGAGCGTATCATCAGAAATTAAAAAGTCCTTAACTACTGAATGTCCATTTGCTAAAGAGCCTAGTATTAAGGACCTATGGGAAATAGACTTATCTCCGGGCGGGGTAATCTCCCCTCTAAAAGGTGTCGAACTGCCTTTAATTATTTTTTTGGACATATCATGAGTTTTAAGAATATACTTTAAAGACTATTTTGCCTGATAATTGTCATAGGTAAAATTGTATTACTTATACTCAAAAAGGAAGCCTGTGATGATTGAACCGTATAGAGCTGGATTAAGCGGCTATTTTTTTATATTAATTTTTGTCTTGATTCCGCTCTTTTCGATAGCGGAGATGAGCGGGGCGGCTCTTTGTGGTAAATGGAGCGAGGGCGAGAAATCAGGAACACTCGATCATAATTTGATCAATGAGGCTTCAGGGATTGAGGCTTCAAATGAGTTCCCGGGCAGGCTTTATCATATAAATGATTCAGGGGGAGGACAGTATTTTTACATTACCGATTCAAGAGGTAATAAGACACAGAAAATAAGGATAGAAGGAGTTACTCCCAAGAGGTCTGACTTTGAAGATTTAAGTTTAGGCAGATGTTTTGAAAATAAATCATGCATATTTATCGCTGACATCGGTGACAACCGTAAGAGAAGGGACTCTGTGGAGATCATTGTAATTGAAGAACTCGAAAAATACGGACGCTCAGTTTATCCCCTTAAAAGACTGAAACTTGTCTATCCAGACCACTCTCACAATGCTGAAGGTATGGCAGTACATCCTAACGGAGACATATATATACTTACGAAAGAAGAAAACCTTAAAGAAGACAATCTTAATGAATCAGAGGCTTATCCTGCGAAATTATACAGATTATCAAATGAAAAATGGCAAAACTCAGGAAATAAGGAGCAGCTCCTTGAATTTATTGCCGAAATAGATATTCCCTATATTAATCCCTCGGGAACGGTCTACGGACAGGTGATATCAGCATTTGATATCGCTCCTGATGGAAAGAGTTTTCTGGTGTTGACCTATGAGAATGCGTTTGAATTTAATACGGATCTTTCTCAATCAGGAATGAAGAAGACTCGTCAATTAAAAAAAGGACAGGATTACAATGTGGTCGAGCTTAAGTCTTTGCCGCAGCAGGAAAGTATTTCTTATTTGCCCAATGGTAGGGGGTTTTTGTACAATACGGAATATCACTGGTTTGAGGCGCCTATCATAAAAGTTGAGTGTCTGGATAACCAATGAAATCTGAGAATTCTTGCCGAATCGTGTCAACTTACCCAAAATTTCGACTAGTAATGTAAATTGTCTGTCCATGGAGCAGGTCATTTACATTGAGAGTTCATAATTATTGTTTTCTTGCTAAAGCGAGTCCGATGCCTGTTAATATGAAGAAAGTGCCGCTAATACGGTTACGAAGACGTGCAAACTTTGATAAGACTGGTCGTGTTTTACCGGCAAGAATAGCCCATAGACTATCAACAATAGTGATGGTGGCGATGAATGTTGATGAAAGCACAATCATTTGCAGTGTTATATTGCCTTGCGGCGAGACAAATTGAGGAAGAAACGCACCAAGAAAGAGGAGTGTTTTTGGGTTCGTTGCAGAAACCCAGAATCCTCTCCAATAAACTTTTTTGCGGGCTTTCGCTTTTTTGTCTGCTTCAATGTTTAGATCGTCATCCTTCTGAGCAAACCAGTGCTTAAGGCCCAGATAGAGAAGGTATGCAACACCTGCCCACCTTAACAACTCAAATGCTGAGGACATAATTATTAGCAAGGATGTCGTGCCAAGAACCGTGATAGTCAATTGCAGCACCATAGCGGAACTTGTTCCAGCAACGGATATAAGGCCATAACGTGTACCATGTGCAATGCTGTTGGCAACAATTAGCGCAACATTAGGGCCTGGCATAAGCCCCAACAGAATGGATGACCCAACAAAAAATAGATATAAATCCAGATCTATCATATTACACTCACTATTATACAAAAGATGATAATCCGCATCATGCTCTTTTTCAATTTATTATTGAAGTTAGATTGCAAAAATTACTCTTGAGAAAAGAATCTGCCCTCATCTCATTAGAAAAGCGAGAACAACAGGGGTTGTAATAATTGATATGATTGTTCCTGCCAATATTATGGATGCAACTGTTTTAGAGTCCTGGTTGTACTTTTCTGCCAGCACGAAATTAAATATTGCCGGCGGCATTGCGGATTGAAGAATAACAACCTTTGCAGCCACTCCTTCAAGTTTAAATATCCATACTACAAATACTCCAAGCATTACCCCGACAAATACTCTCATACCACCAATTAGAAAAGACCTGCCCGCATGAGTAATTTTTACTTCTGAGAGTTTATAGCCCAGAGCAAATATCATTGTCGGTATGCTTGCCTCTCCCAAAAGATCCACTGCCCTGAAAAGAGCAGTCGGGATTTGTACTTCTGATACGCTTAGCAGTACCCCTACTACTGCAGAATAGACAAGCGGCAATTTAAATATTTCAAGCGGGCTCTTGTCGTAGTTTAAAATCATAATTCCCACTGTGTAGTGAAGAATTGTTGTGGAAACCATATAGAGTATTCCTACGTTGAATCCGGTTTCTCCAAATGCAAATAAAATTAAAGGAAGCCCCATATTGCCGGTATTGGCAAAGAGGATAGGCGGCAAATAAACCTTTATAGGCAAATTCAGTTTTTTTACAGTCAGATAGCCTATAATAGATGAAACGCCTATAATTATGCATACCGAAATGAACACCGTGCCGGCAAGGCTTATTTCAATCCTATCCCTGGAAAGCGATGAAATTATTAAAGCAGGAGTAGCAAGGTAGATTACAAAATCGTTTACTGAAGAAAGATCGATCTTTTTTCTTTTGCCGAATAAGAATCCGATAGATGCTATTAGAAATACGGGAAGAACAACGTTTATAATTTGGCTTGAAATAGTTGCGAATCTCCTTTCAATCCCCGGAGTGATTTTTAGAGCAGGATATTCATTTTACCAGAAAATATAACTTAGCTTAATATTTAGGGAGGGGATTAAAACATGAAACTTTTAAGGCTACTACCATTTTGTTACTGAAGCGCCCCAAGTAAATCCGGCGCCAAACGCGGAGAAAACTACAATATCGCCCCTTTTCAACCTGCCGCTTTTAACCGCTTCATCAAGCGCAATAGGCACAGAGGCAGATGAAGTATTACCGTATCTGTCCAAGTTACTAAATACTTTTTCCTCCGGCAATTCTAAACGCTTTCTAACCGCTTCAATGATTCTGTAGTTCGCCTGATGCGGTATTAATAGATCAATTTCATCGGGTGTAATATCCGCCTGTTTAATAGCTTCAAGGGAGGATGATTGAAGGGCTTTTACCGCCTCTTTAAATACTTCTCTGCCTTCCATCTGTAAAAAGTGACTGCCGTTCTTTAGGCTTTCTTCTGAAGTAGGCATACGAGACCCGCCTCCCGGCATATAGAGGAGCTCCCAGTCATCCCCATTAGCTCCAAGACAGGAAGATAGTATCCCTGGGGTATCTGAAGCACTAAGGACTGCCGCACCAGCACCATCTCCGAATAAAATACACGTAGTTCGATCTTCATAATTCATTATTTTTGATAACGTCTCAGCACCGACTACCAGAAGATTTTTAGCGCTCCCGCCTTGAATTAATCCCTTTGCCACATGCAGCGCGTATATAAATCCGGAACAACCTGCAAGCACGTCAAAGGCAAAGGCGTTCTTTGCCCCAAGGAGGCTTTGAAGTACACAAGCTGTGGAAGGGAAGATAAAATCAGGCGTAATTGTGCCGACCACTATGCCGTCAATGTCTTTGGGGTCCATAGAGGCGTCTTCTAGCGCTTTTATTGACGCTTCATAGGCAAGATCAGATGAGGCAACTTCAGGCTCGGCTATTCTACGTTCAACTATACCGGTCCTTGAACGTATCCACTCATCGGAAGTATCTATCATCTTCTCGAAATCAGTGTTGGATAATACCTTTTCAGGCGCAGAAGAACCAATTCCCAGAAACTTTACAAAACTCAAGTTTATTAATACTCCTTAAAAGCTGTAACTAGAAAAGTTGTAGCTAGGATATTATTAGTTATTGATGGGATATTATCAGGCAACCAATCTCTTTTGTCAAACTACTTCGTGGCTTTATTAATCAGTGAATTTAACTGTGACTTATCCTCTTTGGTGAGCTCTATGGTTTTAGAGTATTCAATTTTTGTATTGAAAAATAGAATATCAAAATGATTTTGGTCTTTAAGTTTTTTAAGTAGGTCGATTTCTCCCACAGATTCAGTGTTGAAGAAATATTCAAATTTAAATGAGGTATTAGAAACAGTATTTATCTCTATATGCATACCCAAAGACGGAAATTCCGGTCTTTCTATCAACTCAAAATTAAAAGTTAATCTATTAATATTTTTGAGCAGTTTTATTTCTTCAAGAGAACTTTTTATTATAAGGGTTGCTTTATTGTTTAAAGAGACGAAAATGCAGCCCGATTCTATTAGAGAAAGCGATATTTCGGTATCGAAAGATATATCTATGTCTTCAAGTGTTTGACTAGAATTTTTAAGTAAGGGTTTTAATATTAGGGAAAACAATTTAAATCTCCAAAATTGTAGACGATTGATATATAATAGCATTTTATATTACAATTATCGTTTTATTTCACATATTGACTTATAAAATTTCAAGACAAGAGAAGATATTTGGCTGGTTTTACAAATTTTTGCTTGACATATATATATAAAATTTATTAGTATCAAGGTATTGGTTAGATAAATCACAGTGATTGACCGATTATTTTTAGTGGGATTGAAATTAATTTGATGGGATTGGGATTAATACAGATTAAAACTAAACATGTTAAATATTGGGATTTATTCGATCTTTAATATAGAGAAGTGTGATAGTATTAATAATTTAATAAGGAGGAGATAAAGATGTGGACACTAATTATATTAGGTTTGGTGTTTTTAGGCTGGACTTTCTTAGCACCTCAAGGTGAGGCCGGAGAAGCTGCAGCAGCTGCAGCAGACGACGCACCTCCACCTCCATCGGCACCTGCGGAACCTGCAACTGATGGCAGTGAATTTGCTTCAGCTTCAGCGGATGCACCTGCAGAAGCAGCACCTGCCGAAGCGCCTGCCGAAGGTGGGGGCGGAGGAGACGACGATCCATTTAAGGCTCCGTAAATAATAGGGACTAAACTTAAGATAGGCCTAATCAAAGGCCTCTATCTATTAGAGTGGATTGGTTAGGCTTTATACTATTATTTCTTTTTTGGTTCTTATTAAGAGCCAGAGGAAGAATATTCCTCCTATAAAGGCTGTAATTATTCCCACCGGAATTTCAACCGGAGAAATGATAGTTCTAGAAACTGTGTCGGCTGCGGTTAGAAATGCAGCTCCGAAAAGAAAAGAGCATGGCAGGATGATTCTATTGTCCACTCCCAATATCATTCTTAAGATATGGGGGATTATAAGTCCGACAAACCCTATCGGGCCGGTTACTGAAATCACAGCTCCCGCCGCCAGGGATGTCGCAAAATAAATCTTCTTTTCCATCCTTCGGACATTTACTCCTAGCGATGATGCTACATCATCGCCGAGACCAAACAAATTCATGTCTTTTGTTGACGATAGCAATATTAAGCATCCGGGAATTACGAATATAAGAGTTTTCCAGACTGTATCAAATCCAACTACATCTAAACTACCCATGATCCAGCGCATTGTTTGAAGTGACTCCGTAAAGTTTGAAAAGAACTGTATAAACATCACTACTGCGGAATAAAGGAAGTTAGCTACAACTCCCGCGAGCAGTAATCTTCCTGTAGCAACTACTCCCCCCACTTTTGAAACTGAATATACAAAAAGCATTGTCAGTATAGAAAAAATAAATGCGGAGATTGAAACCATCGAGAATCCCAAAATGCCTACTGCAAGACCCGATCTTAAAGCTAATAGCGCTCCCAGAGATGCTCCGCCTGAGATTCCAAGTGTAAAGGGCGACGCTAGCGGATTCCTAAACAGGGCCTGAAGAGCTGCTCCGGAAATTGCCAGAGTCCCTCCCGCAATTGATGCCATTAGCACCCTGGGGATTCTTATTTTTAAGAAGATTGTTTGAGATAATTCATCTATATTGGAGAAGGCCTCGAGAGGATCGATGCTGTATGTCCCGGTGAATATAGATATCAAGGCTACGATTATCCATAGAACGAATAACAGACCCACTGAGATTAAAAATTTTCTATTTGTGCTCATATTGTATAGACCAAACCCGGTCTCTTCACTGACAACTGTAAGGGCAAGTTATAGATTAGGGAAGACAAAGACCCTCCCGTTTTCCTTTCTTACTATTACTTCGATTCCGTAAGCAGTGCTCAGTATTTCATTGTTAATAATCTGATCCGTTTTTCCCTGTGCCAGAACACTACCGTCTTTAAGTATCATAATTTCATCAAAGTAGAGTAGTGAGGAGAATATATCGTGGGTAGCGGCAAGTACTGAAATTCCCCTTTCTTCTTTAAGCTCCCTCAGTATATTCATAACCTCGGTTCTATGCTTCACATCAAGATAAGTCGCCGGCTCATCTAAAATCATAATCTCGGGTTCTTGTACGAGTCCACGCGCTATTGACGCAAGTTGTCTTTCACCTGCCGAGACTTCACTTATCAGCCGGTCTTTGAGATGGAGTATGCCGACGGTATGCAAAGCTCTTTTGGCTATTTCTTTGTCTTCTTCTCTTTCAAATTCGAATCTGCCAATATATGGAGCTCTCCCCATTAGAACAACTTCGTTTACCGTGAACGGAAACGCAAACATGGGGTCTTGGGGAATATAGGCGATGCCCTTTGCAATATCCCTTCTATCCATTTTAGAGAGCGCTTTATCGTTGAAGAACGCCTCTCCGCTTTTTGGTTTCAATACTCCGCACAAGATTTTAAGGAGGGTCGATTTCCCTGCCCCGTTTGCCCCCAAAATCCCTACCATTTTGCCCGGGGCAATTGACAGATCAATTCCGTCTAGAACGTCGGTTCCGTTATAAGAGAAGCCGAGGTTGCTGCAATTAATTATTGTTGCCATATTTTTCTTTCATTTCAGGATGTAAAATTTCAGCTAATACCCTGGCGCCTTCAACAATCCTTTGGCTCGGATGAAGGAGGACTTTGCTTGAGAGTATGAAGACTTGATTGTTTCTGACGGCGTCTACCTGTTTGAGATTACTCCAGGTATCTAAAATTTCATCTTCTCTGTCTATCTTCAGATGGTTTATTTCGATTATAACTTCCGGATTGAAGGAATAAACAGCCTCTTTAGTAATCTTGATTGAGGGTCTTTCATTTTCTACCACGTTTTCTCCGCCGGCCAAAGTGATGAGCTCATCCATATAATTATTCGTTCCTATAACGTATATGTCTTCGAGTGTTCCAGGATTTCTTCCCACCACTAATAGCACTCTCTTCTTCTTAGTATTGTTCGTTTTTTTATTGACTTCATTAAGACTTGACTCGATACTAAGAGTTAATTTTTTTGCCTCTTCTTTTTCTCCAAGAATTTCACCCAAGTCTGATATCGCTTGTATTATGTCCTTGATTGAATCATTGCTTTTAGCTATAAATGTCTTAAGGCCGAGATTCCGCAGTTTATCTCCGAAACTGAGATCCTGGTCTTTCATTAAGACAACCAGATCAGGTTTTAAAGCCATAATGGCTTCATAATTGGGGTTAATCCACCCACCCACTTTAGATAAGTCTTTAACCTGAGGGGGAAATTCGTCGTAAATGGTTACACCTACAACCTGATCCAAATATCCCAATGCGTAGATAACTTGAGTCAGGTTCGGAGATAGTGAAACAATACGCTTAGGGCTATCGTTTGCGAAGCTGTATAGGCTTGCTATAAATATAATTAAGGTTGTTAAGAGTACTCTAAAAACTATCTTTTTGATCATTTCTTATCCTGAAAATAGTTCAAGCTGCATGTAATTTCTTAGATTAATAATTGAGTCAGGAGGCGGGGCATAGCCTTTGATTACCTCCGGGTGTATGGCTCTTGCCAGGATTTCCAGTCCGTCCACAATCCTTGGTCCGGGTCTACTGAAGTATGAATTGGCATCGACTAAATATATTTGCCCTCTAGTTGTTGCAGGGAGAGAAAACCACTCGTCTTTTGAAGATACTACATCTAATTCGTTTAGGGTTTTTTCTACATCAAACCCGCAGGGCATTATAAAGAGCATCTGAGGGGCAAAATCCACAATTTCTTCCCATGTAACTTGAAATGAGGGCTCTCCTGGCTTTCCTATACCGTTTTCTCCGCCCGCGATTTCAACCATTTCAGGTACCCAGTGTCCCCCGGCATAAGGGGGGTCAAGCCACTCGAGACAAAATACCCTGGGACGGTCTCTCTCGTTTTCAAGCAGCGATCTAATTCTCTCTACTCTGGCTTTGAGCTTATCTGTGATCTCAATTGCTATTTCTTTAGTCCCGGTAGCCTCACCGATTGTAATTATCGTATCGAATATTTCACTTATGGTTGTAGGTTCTAAAGAAACTATTTCAGGTGTGTGACCCAATACCTCCACAGCTTCCATCACTTGACTGCCGGATACCGCGCACACTTCGCAGAGCTGCTGAGTTAAAATAATGTCCGGGTTAGCTTCTCTAAGAGCGTCTTTGTCGACAAGATATGTGCTTTTTCCTTCCATAGCGTTCTTTGCAACCAGATCGTCTATTTCTCTACTCGAGAGCTTTTTGTGATCCAAGAAGCTCATTATTACGGTTTTCTTGTCTTTAACCTCAGGCGGATAGTTGCATTCATGCGTCACTCCGACAAGGTTATTACCCAGTCCCAGTTCATAGACGATTTCAGTCGTGCTTGGAAGAAATGAACAAATGCGCATATCATACGCCCCCATCTTATTCTTTTTTAGGGAGAAGTAAGCTTAATTTGCCCACCTCTCCCATACAATTATCATTAACCGGAATGGTTATTTATGCAAATACTTACTGCGTCTGAAGGGTTGAATCGACAGAGCCCAATTGCTCGCTTATTCCGGTTATAAAGTATATATCGGCACCAGTAAAATCGACCCCGGGTTCCCCTAGTCTTATAGCAAGAGACTGCACACCGTCAAAGAGCTGTGAATTGGGATCATCTGCCCGAATACCAGCGGGAAAGGGAGTAATATACGGGAACGGATCTGCCTGATCTGTGCTCGTATCCAGCACGGCAACTTGATCCGAGTTAAATAGCGTCGTAAAGAGCAGGCCGTCTTTTATGGCTATGTCAGCCGTGTTATTTAAACCTGTGAGATCAGTGATGATAATCGGGTTGTCGGGTCCGTTAATTACAGTGCCTTCAAAAAGATCCACTTTTAAAAGAGCGCCCACAAGTCCTAGCCCGGTGTAGCCAAATCCGTCTGAAGTTGCCGTTAGATTATTTGGCAGACAGACATTGGAATTTTGCTCACTTAAAGGGATATCTATGCTATCAAAGACTGTATCTGTTCCAATATCGATTAAGTCGATTGAAGGTGGAAAATCAAAATCGCAGGAAAACTCAAAAGTTTCGAAGTCAAAAAGTATATTCCCGTTATTTAAAACATAAAGCGTGTCGTCAATTGTAGTCATGCTCGATGTGTTAGCGCCTGAAGCATCTATAATGTCTAGCACCTGATTTGTTCCGCTGCTTAAGACGGTGAGAAAACCGTTTCCATTAGGACTAAAATTTTCATCTAAGTTGTTATTAGATATATAAACTTTACCGTTTGCTGCTTTTACACCGGAGGGCTCTTCAAATGTATCCGCCGGAACGTTAATAACGGTCTCACACGGTATTGTGGTTCCCTGGTCTTCGGCGCTGACTATCAATGTCTCGCATGCTCCAGTCTGGATATTTACAACAGCAACGCTTTGGCCACTGTTATTTGCCACATAAGCCTGAGTGTCTCCTAAGAAATCCATGGAAATCGGATTTGAGCCCGGGGGAACCACAATAACATCTAAGAGTTGAGGAGGATTTTGATTTAAATCAAACACCTGAATATTATTTGAGAATCCATTTATGACGTATGCTCTGCTGCCCCTGATCTTTATATCCACAGGTACACTGCCAAGAGTTGCGAGATTGCGTTCCACCGCATTTCTTAAAAGTGTAACTCCCACTATGGTATCCAGTACGATATTTCCATTATTTGTTACCAGAACATTGAAAGTATCATCTGTGCTGCCCATAAATGTCGGATCAAAGCTGCCGTCGGGAAGACCCACAGTTGTCTTTGTTTCTCCGGTGTCGAGATTGGTAACCTCAACCGTGCTTCCGCGAGGGACTGATCCCTGTGTTCCGCCGACTTTAATTAACTGGTTATTACCTGCTCTTTCGGCAACTGCCAGTATATCTCCAGTCGGAACAAAACCGCCACCACTGTTTCCTCCACTGTCACAACCTATAAAAACCGCTCCAAAGAAACTAAAAACAAATATTGTTAATAAAAGTCTCATTCTAAAATCCTCCTTTATCTTGTTCTTGTTTATTTTTATTTATCAAAATTCACACCTGCTGTTACGAAAAAAGTTCTTCCCGGAAGAGGGAAATCAAGAGCGTCTCTGACATCAAGATTATTGAAAAGGTTTTTAACCTGGAAAGTTGCAAATATGCTTTTCCATTCTCCTTTAACTCCAATGTTGTGAGTAGTTCTCGGATCGGTAGTGCGCGCGTTTGGGAAAGCATTTAAAGGGATGCTGTCAACATAATGAGTTTCCCAAAATACGGCTGCTATGTTGTGGCTTAATACGGCTCTGAAATCGAATTTGTTCCGCGGTCTTCCCGGGAGCTGGGCACCGGTTTCTTCAACCTCTCCGTCTAAAAATGTGTATGCACCATAAAGCTCCAGAAAATCAAAGGGCCTTAATATAAGGCTTGTTTCTACACCCTGCTCATCTACGTTTCCTATGTTTTGGGGTTCGATCCTAAACGCGCTTACGAAGACAAATAAGATGAGATCATCTATATGGCTTCTGAAGTAATTGACCTCAAGAGCGGCTTTTGGATGGGAAAGTAATACGCCGATATCAAAATCGTATGAGGTCTCGGGTTTTAGGTCAGGATTGCCGCCAATAAAACCTTCCTCAGGGAAAAACAGCTCCCCAAAACTCGGAACTCTAAATGATCTTCCGAGGTTAGCTTTAAATGATAGATACTGTTTAGGGGATACGATGATTCCCAACTTTGGTGAAAACCCAATATCCGTAGTAGTCTCTTCCTGATGAGTTGTCCAGAGGTCAAGACGCAAGACCGGGTTAATCAGCAATATTTCATCAAATAACGAGATTTCATCACTTGCAAATGCGCTGTATGTAAAACGCTTGGGGTTATCAAAATCATCGTTTCTTAAAACTTCTCCCCTTGCTTCTGTAGCAAAAGTAATGGTCTGATTATAAGGAGCAAACCATGTGAGCCTGGGGTTTACGCCGAATTCATATGTTTTACTCAGCGTATCGATCGGGACCCCGATTGTAGGTGTTGGGTTAGTGAATTTCAGATAGTCAAATTTGTTATAGAGAGCTATATCGAGATCAAGCTCAGGTCTTATAAACTTCTCTTTTGATATATTTACGCTGGTCAGGTTTCTTGCGTCTTTCTGAGTTGCGTTTGGCTGCTGAAATTCTCCGAGGCCCGGAACTCCTCTGTCGTCATAGAAGAACTCGTTTAACAGACTTACCTTCCAGCCGCTATCAAAATCATAAGCTGCTTTAGTGAGAAAGCTCTCAGAGTGAAACTTGTTGTTGATCCTTGTAAGCGTGAGGTCATTGACCGATTTAAATTTAAAATCTCCCTTGCTCTGAGCATGCGCAAAGGAGACCAAATAGCTAAAATTGCCTATTTTCTGGGCCCTTCCAAGATTTAGAGCGAATGTTTCATAGGAGCCGTAGGTTGCAGAGCCGAAGGTAAAAGGCTCTTCTGTACTTTTAGTTACTATGTTTACTACTCCACCCAGAGCACCAGAGCCTACTAAGGCAGATGCCCCACCCCTGATCACTTCAAACTTGTCTACGGAATTAACGGGAATAGTGGAAAGATCGACTCCTCCGCCAATTGGGTTATTTAACCTCACTCCGTCCAGTAAAATTACCACCTGATCGTTCGAAGAGCCGCGGATTGAGAGCGTCTGTAGCTGCCCGAAACCTCCGAAATCTCTTACCACCACTCCCGGAGAAAATGATAGAAGCTCGGCTGCAGTTTTATACTCTCCAGTAAAGTTCTCAACCTCAATTACGGTAGAAAAGGCGGACGGGTAGTTAAGAGGAGGCTCAATAGGAGTATCCTCCACAATAACTGTTTCCAGTGTGTGGTCTTCATTTTCCTGAGCAATCGCATATAGCGCAAAGAAAACAAGAAATGCGGATAGGAAATACTTGATTATGAGTACCTCCGGTTATCTAAGTAACCGGGAGGCGGAATGTATGTAATACCCATTTACCTTCTCCCCCCGAAGAAAAGTAATATGCAGTACTAAGTCAGGTGTTCTGGCTTGTAGCCTCGGGACTCCTCTGCGCCTTCCCGGAACTGGTTCCAGTGGCATAATGCAAAGGACTTTAGGGACTACTTACAGCAGCGAGTGGGCTGCACCGGATTCTCACCGGATTTCCCTTTTAAGCTTTAATGCAACCTCGTACTATAAATTTTAAAAGATCAACAAAACAGAATTTACATAATAACTCTTAAATTGTTTATGTGTCAAGCTAGAGTTTGAAATCTATAAACTTAATTTATCTTCTTCATTTGATATTAGGTATTACCTCTTTACCAAAGGTCTCAATGCAGTTTGAGACTGTCTCGTGAGTTGCCTGCGGGAAAACCATGCGGCAGGAAATATAGCTAATTCCAAGCTCATCTCGGTACATCTCTATCTCTTTTATGCAATCCTCGGGGGTTCCTATGATGAAGCGCTCCTCCGCGAGATGCTCGAACAGCGGGTCGTCAATATCTTTTAATTGTTGACCCTTTACAAACATCTTTACACCCAGAGTGAAGTAGAATTTATACATGCTTATTATGAAATTATTTCCACCCGCTATTGCCTCATCCCTATCGGCGGATACAAATGTTTCTCTTAAAAGAATATGCTCTACAGCATCCGGATTTCTGCCGGCTTTCTCAGCTTCATCATTATAGTAAGCTAGAGTGTCTCTGACCATATCGACCGTTCTTCCAGGCCCAATAAGTAGAGGGTAGCCATATCTACCGGCTCGTCTGATAGCCGGCTCTTCAAATGCGCCTATATATAACGGGATAGGATTTTGTACAGGTTTTGGGGTAAGGATCGCGTTCTCGAATTTATGCCTTTTCCCCTCAAATGTAAACGCTTCTCCCGAAAGTGCTTTCTCCAGCACCTCTATACCCTCATCCATACGGGAGGGTCTTTGACTCATCGGCACGCCCATGCCTTCAAATTCTTCCTTCCTGTAACCGAGCACGACTCCGAGATCGAACCTGCCGTTTGAAATGTTGTCCACAACTGCGGCGTCTTCGGCCACTCTTACGGGGTTATGAAGTGGGAGTATAATCCCGGAGGAGCCAATTCTGATTTTAGAGGTAACTGCCGCCATAGCTCCTGCAATTACAGCCGGAGACGGACAGTAGCCGTCTTCTAAAAAATGGTGTTCTGAAATCCATGCCGAGTCAAAATTTACTTCCTCTGCGAGCTTAACCTGCTCAAGCGTGTTTTTATAAAGCTCTGGATGCGTATAGGGGAGTTCCGGGTGGGTTTGCATGCCGAAAAGTCCGATGCCGAATTTCATTTGTAATCCTCCTTCTTTTTATACAGGATAGAAATTATAACATTAATTCCGTATCAGATTCCATATATCTGAATCCGAAATTGACGGCGGGTATTGTGTTTTATACCCTCATATGTTTATAATGAGGAGAATAATTAAAGAAAGAGGTGTCAAAATGGCAAAAGATATAAAATTTGGACTCGCTGCTCCCATGCCGGGGGCTGATTTGGATGGATTGATAGATTTTTCTGTAAAAGCGGATGAACTCGGTTTTGATACCGTCTGGTTTCCTGACCACGTTGTATTTGTATCTCCTACTGAGGCCCACGAAGCCTGGACAGTGGCAACTGCAGCGGCGATGAAAACAAGCAATATCGGCTTGGGAACGGTATCAGATCCTCACAGAATGCACCCTGCGGTATTTGCTCAAAGACTAGCTACTATAGATCACATTTCAAAGGGTAGAGTAAATCTTACGCTTGGAGTCGGGGAATCGATGAACCTCGATGCCTACGGGATTAATTGGAACAGGCCGCTTGCGAGATTAAGAGAGGCCATGGCTGTGATGCAGAAACTGTGGGCAACGGATGGGCCCTGTGATTTTGACGGGGAGTTTTTTAATCTAAAAGAAGCCTTTTTACAGGTTAAGCCGTATCAGAGAGACAGGATTCCAATGTACATCGCAACTCACACTCCAAAAGGCTTAAAACTTGCTGGTGAGCTGGGCGACGGATGGCTACCGCTTGATTTAACCCCTAATCTCTACGAGGGCTATCTTAAAACTGTTCATGAAGCAGCAGAGGGTGTAGGACGCAACGTTGATGAAATAGATGCAGCGCTTTGGGTATTTACATCTCTTGGTGAAAACGAAGATGAGGCGTATAAAACACTAGAGCCGTTTAAATATGTTCTTTGTATGCAGGATCAGCTCAAAAAAGCCGGATATGATGTTGATATCCCGGAGGAATATCATGGACTTAACTATTTCAATGTTATTCCTCAGGATGAAGAAGGGAAAAAGAACTTCAGAGAATTGGGACAGTTCTTCCCTAGAGAAGCTATTATAGATTTCACTATTACTGGATCAAAACAGGACTGTATCAAAAAAATTGAGAAGTTCATTGATAAAGGCGTAAGGCACTTTGTGCTTTTCTACAGGTTTAGTCCTGATCCTGCCCTGGCGCTTGAAACTTATGCTAAGGAGATTATCCCTTACTTCAAAGGTTGATAGCCGGTAACAAATCTTAATTTAAAACAAGCACAGAGGGGTGGTTTTTAATAAATCACCCCTCCCTTTAATTATTTCCTTCCTTATTTTCTAACGATACGTTCTTAAACAGCACCATATCCAGAGGGTTCGGAAGCAGCCCTATAACGTGGGGCTTAATCAGGTTTTGCTGGGTTGTTATATAGAAAGGAGCAATGGGAGAATCAGTCTCTGTAAGGATTGTTTGCGCTTGATTGTATATTTCGATCCTCTTCTCAGGATCTGTCTCTGAAGCCGCTTGTTCAACAAGAGCGTCATATTCTCGGTTACACCAGCCTGTTCTGTTGTTCCCTGAGTTGCACGTGAACAGACTCATGAAGTTGTGGGGATCGGGGAAATCGGCTCCCCAGCCTGCACGGTGAATCTCGGGCGGATTGGTGTTAATTGTGCTTAGATATACTTTCCATTCTTCGTTTATAAGATCGACCCTAACTCCCAGATATTCTTTCCACATGCTTTGAAGCGCTTCGGCGATAACTCTGTTAAAGCTTACGTCTGGCCACAAAAACGTGACTTCAGGAAACCCCTTTCCATCCGGATAGCCTGCTTCTGCAAGCCACTTCTTGGCCTGCTCAGGATTAAATCCTACTCCGATATCCTGGTTATAACCCAGCATATCCTTGGGTATCCAGGAAGTTGTAGTAATTCCGCTCCCCTGGATTAAATTCACAATGCTTTTTCTGTCAATTGAAGCGGAAAAGGCTTTTCTTACGAGCGGATTATCAAACGGAGGCTTCTTTACGTTAAACGCAATATAGTTAGTTCTAAACTGTAGAGTAGTCTTAAAATCGTCTAAATCCTTAAGCCTCGGGACCTCCAACGGCGGGATACTTTTACTGTCGGCAAAATCGAGCTCTCCGCTCTCATAGAGCGCAAGGGCCGAAGAAGGGTTTTCGTTCATTACCATGTTTACATTTTCAATCTTTGGCCGATCATCCCAATAATTGGGGTTTATTTGAAGCCGCATGTTGTCGTGATGTCTCCACGAGGAGAGTTTATAGGGACCAAGAGTCACAATGTTTTCAGGCTCTGTCCATTTAATCCCGTGTTTTTCAACCACATCTTCTCTCATCGGAAACGTGGACATGAATACAAGAAGGCTCGGAAAGTAAGATGCCCTTCTTCTTAACTTTACTTGCAGAGTTCTATCATCTAATGCCTTGACTCCAACTTTATCTGGGTCTTCTATCTTTGCCGTGTTATATTCCTCGGCATTTTCAATGTCGTAGAGGAAGTAAGCGTAGTGTCCCCCTGTTGCGGGATTAAGTATACGCTTCCACGAATACTCAAAGTCCTCAGCCCTAAGCGGCTTACCGTCCGTCCATAGGACGTTTTCCCTAATTTTAAATGTATAGGTTGTACCGTCTTCGCTAACCTCCCAGCTTTGGGCAAGCCCTGGTTGTGCGGTTAGAGTATCGTCAAATTTTGTAAGCCCTTCCATTAAATTATTCAAGATAGTATAGGAGGTGCTGTCCATTGCGAGAGACCAGTCCAGAGTCGGGGGCTCGTTGCCTATGTTTACATTTATAGTATTTTTTGGGGAGCCGTCTTCCGGAGTTCGGTCATTTGTTGTACAGCCCAAAATTAGAAGTGCGCTTATTAATATTAAGAAGAATTGCTTTGTCATATTAGTTTTCCTATAAGCATAAATGGATTGTTAAGCTATTTTATTTTCACTTGCTACTTCATATGATACAAGGTTTGGCGGACCCTCAATCAGCTCGGGAGATTTTTGAGCGAATTCCTTAAAATGAGGTTCTTCAAAATGGAGATCAAGATCATGCCTGCTCCTCCATTTCTCATAAAATGTAAATGAATCCGGATCATACGGGTCTTGTAAAAAATCGTAGATCATACACCCCTCTTCACTTCGGGACGGTCCAATGGCGTCTTTGGCTAAAGCAATCATCCGCTCTCTGCACTCAGGTTTAGTCCTAAATTTGACAATTAAAATCAGCATGAATCCTCCTTTACAAAATTGATCATAGACCGTAGTATAGGCAGAGCTATTATACTTAGAATCAGCGACAAACTGAATTCAGCATTGTGAGTTTTAATCAGGAGGAATATATGTCGAATGATAAATACATACAAGGACTTGAGAAGCTTGAGGAGATATCTCCGGGAGCCGCGGAGAGGACAAAACAAAGCCTTGAAGATATAGCGCCGGATATGGTGAAGTATCTGATGGAATTTGTATTTGGTGAAATATCCTCACGTCCGGGACTTGATATGAGGGCGCGGGAGATCGCGGCAGTTGCTTCCCTGGCAACGCTCGGAACTGCTCCGAATCAGCTAAAAGTTCACATTAAAGGGGCTTTGAACTGCGGATGCACTCGGGAAGAAATCGTCGAAGTTCTAATGCAGATCTTGGTATATGCCGGATTCCCGGCTGCTCTTACAGGGTTAAGATTGGCTAAGGAAGTTTTTAAAGAAATAGACGAAAATAACTAAGGAGTCAGGTCTTTTTGGCTGGTTCTATCTGCATATTCTTTATATATTTCAAGAAGTTAAGCGCTGCTAAATTTTGGATGGACGATGAGCTTAACAATATTCCGGACTAATTTTAACAATGAATAGCAGAATTATATTAGCTTCCTCATCCCCCAGGAGAAAAGAGCTTCTTCAGAGTGTGGGAATAAAGTTTGAAATCATAGCTCCCCTATCTGATGAATCTTTATTACATAACGAGAATTCCAAAGATTATGCGCTGAGACTGGCTTTGGAGAAAGCCATATCTGTTTCGCAAAATCTGGATGGTGATTTTCTTGTAATCGGGGCCGACACGATTGTTGTCGTGGATGATGAGATTCTGGGCAAGCCCTTGAATGAAGAAGATGCAAGAGTTATGTTAAGCAGAATTTCAGGAAGGGAGCATCATGTGCTTACCGCATTTTCCATAGCGAAACCTAAAGATACGATTTTTCACAGCCAGGTTGTGGACACAAAGGTTCGGGTTAAAACTCTTGAACCAGAGGAGATAGAAGGTTACATTAAAACCGGTGAGCCTATGGATAAAGCGGGCGCATACGGCATACAGGGGATAGGCGCTTTTCTCGTTAAGGGGATTGAAGGTTCGTATACCAATGTTGTTGGACTTCCCCTGGTTGAGGTTTTAGAGGCATTAAACAAACTTGGAGCTTTGAGGCTTTTTTCCGGCGATGGATTTAGAAAGTAATTTAAACAGTGTCAGGGAAGGGATAAAAAATGCCGCTGCTAGGGCCGGACGAGACCCGGGCGGAATAAAACTTGTAGCGGTAACAAAAAGGGTCGAGCCTGAACGTGTCATAAAAGCTCTGAATCTTGGTCTTAATACATTTGGTGAGAGTTATGCTCAAGAGTTTAGGGATAAGGTCAAAATTCTAGAGCAAGAAGTAGATAAAGAAATAAAATGGCACTTTATAGGCCGGATACAAAAAAACAAAGTTAAATATATAGTTGGGAAAGTTGAGCTTGTTCATTCTCTTGACTCGCTTTCAGTGGCACAGGAGATTAACAAAAGGGCAGAAAGCTTAGGAATAACAGTACCGGTTCTCATAGAAGTAGACACCGGCGGGGAAGAATCGAAGGGAGGGATTGACCCCTCAAGATTAGAGGGTTTCTTAAAAGAACTTAGCGGCTTATCTTTTATTGAAGTTCAGGGACTAATGACAATGCCCCCTTATTTTGATAATGTTGAGATGGCAAGACCATACTTCAGCCGGCTTAGAGAACTTAGGGATAGTCTGTTGACATCATTTCCAAAACTAAAAGAGCTTTCCATGGGAATGAGCGGGGATTTTGAGATAGCAATTGAGGAAGGGGCTACAATTGTAAGAGTAGGATCAGCAATTTTCGGTGAAAGGCATTAGTAAACGAGAAAAGAAATGAATAAAATAGGATTTATAGGCGCAGGAAATATGGCAGAGGCTCTAATAAAGGGGCTTATTTCGTCGAAGCTTTTTAAGAGCGATCAGATTTTAATCAGAGATACTGTTAAAAAAAGAGCCGATCATATAAAATCGACGTATAAAGTAAAAGTGGCAGGTGACAGCAAACAGCTTTTCAAAGAATCGGATCTCATCGTTATCTCGGTAAAACCCAATCATGTATCAAAAGTCATAAATGAAATAAAAGCTGGTATAACATCTAAAAAGGTTCTTATATCTATAGCAGCCGGAGTACCGACTGCTTTAATTTCAAAGCTGATTAAAAAGAAATCAAAGATAGTGAGAGTAATGCCCAATACGCCGGCATTGGTTCTTGCCGGAGCCTCTGTCCTATATTGTAACGAGAATGTAACTTCCGAGGAAAGAGATCGTGTACGTAAGATATTCGAGTCGGTTGGTATAGCATATATAGTTGAGGACGAAGCTCTTTTAGACCCGGTAACGGGTCTTAGCGGGAGCGGGCCAGCTTTTGTATCCATATTTATTGAAGCGCTTTCTGACGGAGGGGTCAAGATGGGTCTTCCCAGAGAAATGGCCCATAAACTTGCCGCTCAAACGGTCTACGGTACTGCTAAAATGATTATAGAGGGCGACGCTCATCCAGCGGAGTTTAAAGATAAGGTTTCATCTCCAGGAGGAACAACTATCGAAGGTATACATCGTTTGGAGGAAGGTGGATTTCGCTCCAGTACTATCTCAGCCGTAGAGGCTGCAACACGCCGTTCAAAGGAACTTTCTAAGGGGGATAAGTAATGAATTTAGGTGGAAATTTTATAGGTGCAATCGCATATGTACTAGACGTAGTACTTAACATTTATATGTGGATAATCGTTGCAAGAGCAATAATATCATGGGTAAGCCCAAGTCCGTATAATCCAATCGTTCAGTTTTTATACCGCGCCACCGAGCCGGTACTGAGGTATGCGAGAAGAATAATCCCTCCGATTGGAGGCACTCTTGATCTATCACCGATAATAGTACTTTTGGTGATTGTTTTCCTAAGGAAATTTCTTGTTCAAAGCCTTATGGAGTTATCCCTGCAGTTTTAATGAACATTGAGCGAAAATTCCATAAATATCCAGGTTCAGATTCAGCCTAAATCCTCGAAAGATCAAATTATAGGTATACATAACGGCAGGCTCAAAATAAAAATTTCAGCCCCTCCGGTTGATGGTAAGGCAAATCAAGCTTTGATAGAGTTTATGTCAAAAGTGTTAGGAGTTTCAAAATCTAAGGTTGAGATTGTAAAGGGGCACACGTCCAAGCTAAAAACTTTGAAAATAATAGGTATTACCCAAGAGTTCTACCATTCATTCCTGAATAAGTATCATGAATCATAAACCAAAGGAAACCCATCTAATATATTTATCCGTATAATATCAATATGTCTGAAATAACTATTGAAGGAAACCAGGTGCATTACATAGAAGGAGATAAGTTCGATAAGTCTCGTCCTACCCTTTTATTTATTCACGGAGCCGGTCAAAGCGTTGCTACATGGAGGTTTCAGCTGGATTTATTTAGAAACCACCCTGATTTTAATTTTATTGCGCTTGATCTACCTGGCCGCGGCGGTTCAGGTGGGACGGGTTTTCGCACAGTGGGAGAATATAAAGAATTTGTATTGGAATTCATTGAACACTTAAATTTAGAAAATATTATATTGATCGGTCATTCTATGGGCGGTGGGGTCGCAATGCTCATAGCTCTTGAGCGTCCGGAAATTCTACAAGCATGTATCTTGGTGGCTACAGGGGCAAAACTTAGTGTAGCTGAGCAGACCATTGAAGCGGTTAAAAATTATTATGAAGCGTTTTGTGAAATCGCGCCTGACAGGATGTTTGCCGAGAACTCTGCTGATGAGCTTAAGCAAGAATTTAGAAAAGGTCTTTTCGATACAGGGCCTGAAGTTTGTTATTGGGATTTGATTGCATGTAACGAGTTTAATATTATGGACGAGGTTGAGAAGATAAACGTGCCAACTCTCATTATTTCAGGTGATAAAGATATTCTAACCCCTTTGAAATATGGCGAGTACCTTCATCAAAAAATCTATGGGTCACAATTTTACAAAGTAAAGGGCTCGGGTCACTTCATTATGCAGGAAAAGTTAGAGGAATTTAATGGGATTCTTGTTGAATTCCTGAACGATTTTATTGAGTAATGCAAAGTGGTTAAGAAAGGTTCTTTGATTTAGAACTATTGATATATTGCACCTTAGCTATTATATTTAAATTGGGTGAGATGAATAAGCGCAGAGTTAATCTTAACCAGCATTTAAGGGTTAGAGGGAGCTAGAATGCAGGTTTATTTATGGGTCTTTATTTTTATTATGTTTGTTGGGTCAGGTTTGAGTTCTGTTGGCAATGAGTTAATTGCCCAAAATTCTGACCTAAATCCGACATCGGTTAGCGGAGAATACAGCAAATCCGAGCAGGATAGGTCTGTCTGTACTGACAAAGAAATTAATACATTAAACCCAATAGAAAGTGAGCTGGGTACAACTTCCGAGGCAAAAATAAATGCTTGCAGTGCCGATTATAAAGCCGATGTTGCGGGTACTTCAAATTCTCCAGCAAAAGGTGACGAAATAGTAAATGAGGATGGTGATCAGATTTCCCTGCTGCCAAACCCTGAAGTTGAATTTATAGATGAGTATATGGTTAAATTTGACAGTTTTAAAGCCAGGGAGACCCTTTTTTACGGGGGGGTGTTACCGTTTGTAGCTATTCCCGACGATGAATTGGCGAACGAGGATAGTTTCTTTAATGAAGAGAGTTTTTCCGTGTTTCTTTATTTCAAAAGGAAGTTTTGATTACTACGAATTATAGTAATAGTTATATGTACCGGATTTAACCCAGCGGGTTAATTCCAGACTGCTCAATAACGCACAAGTCCCAAGTCTCTTTACTAAAGATTGTACTTTGTTAAAATAAATGCAAATTTGAGTGACGGGAGAATGAGAAAATGAAGATAGCACTACTAGGTGGTACGGGAGATATTGCCGAGGGGCTGGTACTTAGATGGTCCAAGGCTGGGCATGAAATTTTTATAGGATCAAGGAGTGAAGAGAAAGCGCAAACAATAACCGACGAATACAAGGAGACATTGGCTAGTCTGGGTATTGAAGGGAAAATTTCCGGAATGGCAAACGCCGATGCCGCAAAAGCTGCGGAAGTTGTAATAATAAGTATTCCACCCGAGTATGCGGCTGCAACTATTAGTCAAATAAAAGATAGTTTTACCGATCAGATTGTGGTGACTCCCGTTGTTTCTATGGAGAGGCATGAGGATAAGAGCTTTGTATTCAATCCTCCTCCTCAAGGTTCATCAGCACTGGAAATTAAGGAAGCTCTTCCGGAAACTGCAAGGCTCGTTTCCGCATATCATAATCTTCCCGCTAAAGAGCTGAGCAAGATCGAAAAGGAGCTGGATTATGATGTGGTAATTTGCGGGGACGACGAAGAAGCAAAGGAAGTGGTTAAAAAACTTACAGAAGACATGCCCAATATGAGAGTACTTGACGCCGGTCCATTAAAGCTGTCTTCAATGATTGAAGCTATTACACCTCTTATTGTTAATCTAAACATTAAACATAAGCAACATTTTTCTGTTAAATTCAAGTAAGTTATCAGAGGTGGCTTTTGAAAAAGGCTGCCTCTGATTTCACTCCCCCATAATCTGAAGAATTATTTCTCTCGATCTTGGCCGGTTGTCAAAATCTACTACTATAATCTGCTGCCATGTTCCGAGCAGAAGTCTGGAGGAGGCAAAAGGAACAGTCAGAGATGCTCCTTGAAGAGCTGCTCTAACGTGGGAGTAACCGTTGCCGTCTCCCCATCTTGCGTCATGGTGGTAGTCCATGTCTTTAGGAGCAATTCTCTGGATTGCCTCTTGAAAATCCCTAATTGCCCCACTCTCGTATTCAATTGTTGTGACCCCTGCTGTCGATCCGGGTATAAAAACCGTCACTGTTCCCGAAGATACTCCCGATTCACTCACACCCCTTGCTACTTCACTCGTTATATCGATTAAGTCGGTATCTCCATTTGTTTCAATCCTAAGACCTTGAGTTATTACAGCCACTTTTTTTCTCCTATAAAAGGTTTAGTTGGGTAGGTTTTTCAAGAGCTATGGCTTGGTACCCTCTTTTTTGCAAGGTTATAGCAAACTCAGCAGCGTACTCATCAATTAGATAGACCTTTTCAGGACTCACGAGTTCTACATACTGTAGAAGCTCGTTGTACCCTGCATGATTGCTAAGAGTAAATGCCTCGTCGGCTTTTAATGCTGATTTTATTGCTGATTTTTCTTCTGCGGTACATTCTAGAACTATCGCGGTCCTCTGTCTTTTTATATTCTTGATGTTATTAGACCCTAGTTTATCAGGGGGGATTATCACAACCTTCTCCTCAATATGTGTGGGTTTAAAAAGCTCATAATCTCCGAACTCAATTCCAAATTCCTCATAAATTTTCGTAGCTTTATATATCGATTTGTGAAGGCTGAGTTTAAATCCATGCTCCCCCAGAGCCT
>Ga0209633_10000148_pt1 | contig 83557 bp, 97 predicted proteins | sample Cruoilmetagenom1_FD_187290 | JGI IMG/M metagenome (GOLD analysis project Ga0209633, IMG submission 187290) | Oil polluted marine microbial communities from Coal Oil Point, Santa Barbara, California, USA - Sample 1 (SPAdes) (version 2) | ecosystem: Environmental > Aquatic > Marine > Oil seeps ... | reverse complement strand
GAAGATAATTTCACTAGCATAAATGAATCATTCAAAGAGTCTTTACTTAGAAATTCCAAAATATCAAAAATATGTATGTCTACAGAAGTTCCGGGAAGGCAAATTTATTGGGATGCCGGTGCAATACATAAGTACGGCGAAGATCCCAGTGCAGGAAAAAATTATCAGATTGTGGGAATTGACTATGACTATACTGATTTATTTGATTTGGATATTATATACGGTCGTACTTTTTCGCGGGAATTTACATTAGAAGATAAATCTTTAATACTTAATGAAACTGCAATAAAATGGATGGGTTTTGATTCAATAGAAAATGCTGTTGGAGCAAAAGTAAGTTATTGGGGTGAGATTTTTACTATTGTAGGAGTGATGAAAGATTTTCATCAGCAGTCCCTAAAAGAAAAATATGAACCTCATATCTACAGATTTATGCCGACAGGCAGGGGAACGAGAGCAATGTATTCTATAATTTTACAAAATAACAATGTCAGCAATACAATCTCCGAAATAGAGAAAGAATGGAACAAGTTTTTTCCGGGAAATCCTTTCGAATATTTTTTCTTAGATGAATATTACAACCAACAGTATAAAGCCGATGAACTATTCGGAAGAGTTTTTAGTTTATTTGCTTTGCTGGCTATATTCATAACTGCATTAGGTATATTCGGGTTATCATCTTTTAGTGCAGCTCAAAGAACAAAAGAAGTTGGGATAAGAAAAGTCTTAGGGGCAAAACTCTCTGACGTATTACTCCTGTTGACTAAAGATTATATCAAAATATTGGCAATTTCATTTTTAGTGCTGCTCCCGTTCTTATTTTTCGGATTGAATTCATGGCTTAATGAATTTGCCAACAGAATGAGTTTAAATGCTTGGCTTTTCGTTCTTCCTTTAATATTAGTAGGAGTAATAATGCTACTTACTGTAAGTCATCAAACATTAAAAGCAGCAAACACAAATCCAGTAAAGACCCTTAAACATGAATAGAAAAGATAATTTTAAACAAGAACGTAAATAGTTAATCATTTTCATTATTTAGAAAGGAATAAGATGAAAGATATTACATTACCACTGCCGGATTTTTTGGAGGAACAGATTGCTGAGGTTGAAGTAAAAATAAATGGTAAAAAACGAAAATATAATTTTCGAATTGAGTCTTTTTCCTGGGATGTTAACTCAACCAAAAGTGAATCCTCGGATCATGATGAAATTTCTTCAAAAATTGAAAATCTGAAACAGCAACTCGACAATTATAATAGTGATTGGGAGCTAATTCAAATATTTACACCAAGAGAAGATGCAAAAAACATTCAGATATTATTTAGGCAAAAATCAGCAGCAATTTAATTTGATCTATATTTTTTAGATTACATATTTTATATCGAAATTATCGATACGTTACAAATATTCTTTTTTATTCGATAATAGTATTATTTATCATAAAATATGTTTTGATGAAAGCCTATATTCTTTTGTTTGTTTTTTTTCAGAGCTTATCTTTTTTGCAAGGTAAAAATCCTAATTTTGAGTTTAGTGGTATAGATAAATTTTGGGATATTATTAGGATATTGGAAAGAAACGATGAACCGACGGAAAAAGAATGGAAATCACTTTTTAATACCCCGGGGTATAAAGTTTTAACACGGAGAGAGTTCTCTCAAAAATTTTTTAAGGATAATTTTCGTTTGGTCTTTCAACCAAAAAAGAAAAAAGAACTGGAAATAGCTTTAAAAAATGGAAAAAATAGAAACCATCTTTTACATTACAAAAAAGTTAGAGATAATAAGCAAAAAATAAAAGACCAACTAAGAAAACTTAAAAATAATAATTACAGCAGAATAGCCGTAAAACGAACGCTGGAATATTTACCACAAAATAGAGTTTCAACTTACCCTCCGGTTTCATTTGTAATATTTGAAAGTAACGGCAGGGGATCATCACCGATTGTAGTTGATCTTGCGGCTTCAATAGAATGGGATTTTATGAGTTTCCTTTCTCATGAATACCACCACTGGTACAGAAACAAACAAATAAAGATAAATGAAAGAAAAGTAGCTAATGAAGACAAACTATTAATTGATGTATTAGGTTTGATTGAAGCTGAGGGTATTGCTGATATGATTGACAAAAAAGATTGGTATACAAAACCGAGCAACAGTATATCCGATTACGCCAGAAGGTTTATTCATGATGTTAAAAGAACCCCGGAAATAATAAAAATATTAAATGATTCATTCGAAAAATTAATTAAGAATCCGAAACAAAAATCACAAATTGGAAGAAAGATTCTCAATTCATTACCTCAAAGAGGGCACACAACCGGATATTTTATGGCAAGAATGATTTTAGAAAAATTCAGCAAAAGAGAATTGGCTAAATGTGTTGGAAATCCATTTGATTTTATTTTACTTTATAACAGAGCTGCTCTTAAAAGCAGTGGAAGATATCCCTCTTTTTCCAACGAATCAATTAATTTCATCAAAACACTAAAAAGCAAATATTCAATTTAACTCAATTGATTCCCAAATTTTTAATGCTTCAGGAAAAGGTTCTAATACTCTGGGAAATGCTCCATGCATATAGGAAATTAATAAACCGTAATTCACAATTGGAATATTAATATAATTGGCCTGATGAATTCTTGTTTGCATATTTTTTTGTGTCAGCATACAGCCGCCGCAATGAACAATCATTTTATACTCTGAAACATCTTCTGGAAAGTCTTGACCGCTTTTTACATCAATTTGGAGATCTTTTTTGGAATAATTTTTAATCCATCTTGGAATTTTAATTCTACCAATATCATCTTCTTGTTCATGATGGGTGCATGCTTCGGCAATAAGTACTTTATCGCCATTATCTAAATCATCTATTACTTTTAATCCATTAACAAAAGAATTTAAGTCGCCTTTATATCTAGCCATTAATATTGAAAACGTTGTAAGTTTCACATCGTTGGGTACGTCAGCCGCTACTCTCATAATTGCCTGACTATCAGTAACTACTAAATTTGGTTTTTCTTTAAGCCTGTCAAGAGTTGATCTTAGTTCTTTATCTTTTGTAACCACAACAATCGCATCTTCGTCTAACGATTCTCTTATGGTATGTACTTGAGGAAGAATCAATCTTCCTTTTGGTGCTCCCAAATCAATTGGGACAACCAAAACTATTACATCTCCTTGCTTAACTAAATCTCCAACTAAAACAGAGGGTTTTTCTTGAGGAATTAATTTAGCGATAGCATCCTTAAACTGATTAATGTTTGTCTTTTTTGATGCCGAAACGGTAAAATAAATTCTTTTTTGTTTATCCAATTCGGTGATTAAATCATAATTTGTACCTAAATCTATTTTATTAACCACGCAAACAAACGGAACACCAATTTTATCTAAATATGTCAAATATTCTTTCTCTTTTTCCGAAATCACATTTTGCGAATCGAAAACAAAAATTACAAAATCAGCAGAAGAAACAGCTTTTATGGTTTTGTTTATTCTTTTTTTACCAAGATCACCGATATCATCAACACCAGCCGTATCAACTAAAACAACCGGGCCAAAAGGCAATAGTTCCATTGATTTTTTTACTGGGTCGGTTGTAGTTCCTGGAGTGCTGCTAACAATGCTTAATTCCTGATTGGAAATAGTATTAATAAGAGATGATTTTCCGGCATTTCTGCTTCCAACAAATACTATGTGTTTTCGTTCAGATTTAGGTGTTGAAGTCAATTGTAATTCCCAATTCTTTTTCTATAATTTCAAAAATTTCTTTATCCGATAATTTTAATTTTTCTCTAACAACATCTAAAAATTTCTTGCCATCTTCTTCAGCTATTTTTACAGCCTCAGTTACCTTATCATATCCAAATACCGGAATCAATGTTGCTGCGATGGCTTTAGAATTAATTAAATTCTCAATACATTTTTTCTTATTTGCTTTAATTCCTATTATACATTTATCTTTCAAATTGATCGTGCAATCTCTCAATATCGTAAGTGATTTAAGAAATAGATGCGCAATCATAGGTAAAAATTGATTCAATTCCAGATTACCGGAAGAAACCAAATTTGAAATTACTACATCATTTCCTTTAACAAGTTCACATAGTTGAATAGTGTTTTCCAAGATTACAGGATTAATTTTTCCAGGCATAATCGTTGAGCCAACTTGATTACTCGGTAATAGAATTTCTCCTATGCCACCGTCAGGACCGGATGATAAAAGTCTGAGATCGTTACAATATTTTATTAAAGTTGTTGCACCGGCTTTTATAATTCCGTGAACTTCAACAAAAACATCGAGATTTTGTGTATTTTCGAATAAATCTTCAGCTTTTGCAATTGGTAAACCACAAATATCACGCAACTCATTTACAACACTTAATACATATTTATTACTAGTTGCAATAGAATTTCCGACTGCCGTTCCGCCTAAATTTACTGAACGCAATCTTTCTTCAGCATTATAAAATCTCCATCTATCCCTTGCAATTGCTTGGGCAAATGCTCCGAATTCTTGACCTAATGATATCGGTACCGCATCTTGCAATTGAGTCCGACCCAATTTTAAGATAGCACTAAATTCTTTCTCTTTTGTTTGAAGTTCACGCTGCAATTGCGAAAATGATTCCTGCATTTCCCTTAAGAGCACAATTGAAGACATTTTAAGTGCAGTTGGAAATGTATCATTTGTTGATTGACTTAAGTTAACATGATCAAGAGGATGAACGATATTATATTCACCGATTTTTTTATCCATTTCTAAGAGTGCTGAATTGGCAATAACTTCATTAATATTCATATTTAAAGAAGTTCCGGCCCCACCTTGATAAGGATCAACAACAATTTTATCAAATATTGAACTTTTTGTCCCTGATATTTCAGAATTTATTTCTCCCAATAAAGATTCAATCGATTTTATAATAAACGAATAAATGTCTGGTTTTAAAAGTCCGCATTTAAAATTTGCGTTTGCAGAAGCTAATTTTACTTGAAGATATGCTTTTATTAGATAAGTATTACATTTTTCACCGGAATCAGGAAAATTCGTTAAAGCACGGGCGGTATTAATTCCGTATAACTTATCCGATTTAATATTTACTTCACCAATTTTATCTTTTTCAATTCTCATAAACTTTCTATAACAAATTATATTCCAATCATATATTCTATATTTAGAATAAAAACTGTAAAGAAGAATAAAAATTCTTAGTTATAAAAGTATTATTTCTTAAAATAAAGAAAAATATTTAAGGAATTATAAATACGGAAATTCTTTCCTTACTTTTTGGTTTATAAATGTAAAAAAATACAGATCAAATATTTCAATTATTTAATTTGGTTTTGGAATAATAATTGGAGATAGTAAGAAAAATCCAGCAATCTGAGGGCAGTATGGAATTTATTGATGAAAAACTTATTAATTCATTGTTAGAAGATGAAACTCTAAAAAACAAAGAATTACAAAAAAACATTATTCTTAAAGCACGAGAGAAAAAAGGAATTTCAATTAAAGAATGTGCAGCATTATTAAACATTGAAGATGAGAATATCTATAAAGAATTATTTAATGCGGCAGAAGAAATTAAAGAAAGCATCTACGGCAACAGATTGGTTATGTTCGCGCCAATGTATTTAACCAATGCTTGTGTAAATAATTGTTTGTATTGCGCTTTTAGAAGAGATAATAAAGAAATTAGCAGAAGCACACTAACATTGGAAGAAGTTCATGATGAAGCTATGGCACTAATAAAGCAAGGTCATAAACGATTATTACTTGTTTGCGGAGAACATCCGAAGGAATCAAACCTAGATTTTGTTGGAAAGGCAATTGAAACCATCTATAAAATTGATTATAACGGGAATAACATTAGAAGAGTTAATGTGAATATTGCTCCTTTAACGACAGAAGAATTTAAGATATTACACAGTTTTGAAATCGGGACATACCAAATATTCCAGGAAACATATCGTTATGATACTTATAAAGATATGCATCCATCAGGACCCAAAAAAGATTATGCATTTAGATTGCATGCTCCCGAAAGAGCATTTGAGGCCGGGATAGATGATTTAGGTATAGGAGCACTTTTTGGATTAACTGATTATAAATTTGAAACATTAGCTTTAATGATGCACGCTAATTACCTGGATGATACATTAGGTGTTGGACCGCATACTGTTTCAATTCCTAGGCTTGAACCAGCAACTAATGCACCTGCTGCATTGCAGCCGCCACATGCTGTGGATAATTTATCATTTAAAAAATTAGTTGCAATTATAAGATTAGCTCTACCATATACCGGCCTGATTCTTTCAACCAGAGAAAAACCGGATTATAGAAGAGAACTATTTCATGTTGGAGTTTCACAAATAAGTGCGGGAAGTAAAACCTCTCCGGGCAGTTATAATGAAGATGGAGAAAAAGAACCGGCATTAGAACAGTTTCAGTTAGGTGATCATAGAAGTCTGGACGAAGTTGTAAATGATGTTTGTGAATTAGGTTACCTCCCAAGTTTTTGTACTGCATGTTATAGATCGGGAAGAACAGGTGATAGATTTATGGAATTAGCGAAATCAGGAAATATTGGTAAAATATGCAACCCGAATGCTTTAGCAACTTTTAAAGAATATTTACTAGACTTTGCATCTGAAGAAACCATAAAACATGGTGAAGATGCGTTGAAAGAACAAGTAGAAGAATTACCGGAAAAAGATAAAAAAATCACCAAGAAAATGATTGATAAGTTAGACAAAGGCGAAAGGGACGTTTATTTTTAATCGGAATATTGAAATGATAAATGATATTTTAAATAAAAGTGATCTCACTAAATCTGAAATAATTAAACTGCTCTCGATAGACTCTGATGTAGAAATGGAGTTGATTTATAAGAAGGCAAATGAAGTTAAAGAAAAATATTTCGCAAACCAGATTCATTTGAGAGGAATAATAGAATTTTCGAATTATTGCAGACAGGATTGTTATTATTGCGGAATAAGAAACGAAAATGAAAATGTTAATAGATACAGAATGAAAGATGAAGAAATTATGAGTTCTGTTTCAATGATTTACAATGCCGGAATAAAAACTATTGTTCTGCAATCTGGCGAAGATTTACATTATGACATAAACAAAGTTGAACATATTATTAAGTCTATAAAAAATAGCTATGATGTAGCAATTACTTTGTCACTGGGAGAAAGAACGTTTAAAGAGTATGAAGTTTGGAAAAATGCAGGAGCAGATAGATATTTATTAAAGCATGAAACAGCTAATCCTGATATTTATTATGAAATTCATCCTTATCAAAATTTTGACGATAGAATAGAGCATCTGAAATTTCTTAAAAAATTAGGGTTTCAGGTAGGTAGTGGTAATATAGTTGGTTTACCGGGACAGACAATTGAAGATATTGCAGACGATATAATTTTATGTAAAGATCTTGATGTGGATATGGCATCGTTCAGCCCATTTATCTCTGCAATCAATACACCGTATAGCGACCACCAAAATTGCGGAATTGATCTAAATTTAAAAACTATGGCAGTTTCTAGGATATATTTGAATGATGTTCACATTCCGGCAACAACCGCTTTGTCTACGTTGGAAAGTGACGGGCGGAAAAGGGGATTAAGAGCCGGAGCAAATGTTATTATGCCTACGTATACACCAAATGATTATAGATTTAATTATTTGATTTACAAAAATAAGCCGGGTGGAAGTGAAGCTCCAAAGATTAAATTGAACAAAATAAATGAATTACTTGATCAGTTAAATCTGGAAATTTCATTTTCAAAAGGGCATTCCTTAAAAGTTTCTTAGAAATTTGGAAGGAAGCTTAAATATATTTCTTTCCTTAAGAATTATTACTTATCTTTTTACTTTCGTAATTGACTAATTCAATTTATATTTTTTTTTATCAACTAAACTCTTGGAAAATATATGAAAAAAGGACATCCTAAAGGTTTAGCGGTTCTCTTTTTTACAGAAATGTGGGAAAGATTTAGTTTTTATGGTATGCGGGCAATTCTCGTCTTATATCTCACTAAAGCAACTCTTGGTGATAATCCGGGATTGGGTTGGACCAGTTCTGAAGCTCTAGTCCTTTATGGATGGTATACAATGTTAGTTTATGTAATGTCAATTCCAGGTGGATTTATTGCCGATAAATTTCTTGGTCAAAAATTGACTGTATTTATTGGCGGAATTTTAATAGCAATAGGTCAGCTTACGTTAGTAATTGAAAATATGATTGCGTTTTATTCTGGCCTGGCCCTAATTATATCCGGGGTTGGATGTTTAAAACCAAATATTTCTACCATGGTTGGTGGTCTCTACAAACAAGGTGATCCCAGAAGGGACAGTGGTTTTACAATATTTTATATCGGAATAAATATTGGAGCCGCAAGTGCTCCGCTTCTTGTCGGATACATAGGGGAAGTTTACGGATGGCATTATGGATTTGGTTTGGCCGGAATAGGAATGTTGCTTGGTCAAGTAGTTTATATCTGGGGTCAAAAACATTTAAGAGAAGTTGGTAATTTCGTTCCAGCACCTAAAGTTGAAGGAACTAAAATGAATAAGCCGCTGACAAAAATTGAAAAAGACCGAGTTATTGTTCTATTGATATCATTCATTATTGTTATTGTTTTTTGGGCTGCTTATGAACAAGCAGGTGGTTTAATGAATATTTACACCAATGAAAAAATTGATCGTTCAATTTTGGGTTGGGAAATACCGGCAAGTTTATTTCAATCTGTACCGGCCTTTTTTGTAATTATTTTCGGAACAATTGTAGCTGCGTTCTGGAATAAGAGACAACAAAAAGGTAGAGAGTCGTCTTCACTGTTTAAAATGGCTATCGGAACAATTGTAATGGGAACCGGGTTTTTAATGATGACAGGTGCTGCTCTAGAAGCTCAATCCGGAACCAAAGCAATGTTAATTTGGTTAATCCTTTCATATCTATTACAAGTAATAGGGGAACTGTCAATCTCTCCAGTTGCTCTTTCTTTTATTACTAAACTTGCACCATTGAAATATTCTTCAATTATGATGGGTATCTATTTTGCAGCAACAGGTCTGGGTAATAAGGTTGCCGGTCTAGTTGGGGAATTGGCCCAAAAAGCTGGTGAATTGGAAGTATTTACCGGAATATTTATTTTTTGTGTGTTATTTGGTCTTCTACTTCTAGTGTTCTTTAAAAAATTAAAAACGTTAACTCATGGTGCGGAAGATATTCAAGAAGCATAGGATATTTTACTGAATGAATTTAATCTTAAGAAAAATAATAGACAGTGATTTGCCAATATTTTTTCAGCAACAGTTAGATGATGATGCAAATTTTATGGCAGCATTTATATCTAGAGACCCAAAAAATCGTGAAGAGTTTAATAAACATTGGCAAAAAATTAGGGTTGATAAATCCATAATAATACGAACAATTGAATATGGGGAAAATGTAGTTGGAAATGTTGCATCATTTTTAATGGAAGGGAAACGGGAAGTCAGTTATTGGATTGGTAAAGACTATTGGGGACAAGGAATTGCGACTAATGGGTTAACAAAATTTCTGGAAATTATAAAAGAGCGCCCTCTTTACGCTCATGTTGCATTTGATAATATTGGTTCGATAAACGTATTACAAAAATCCGGTTTTATTAAAATTGGTGATAATAAGTATTATTCGAATGCACGTTCTAAAGAAATTACGGAATATATTTTTGAATTGCCAAAGTAGTCATTCTTCTATAAACTGATTCATATTTATATTTCTTTGAATTGAACGACAAAACTTTAGAACAGTTAAATATGAAAACTATTTCCATATTTTTTTTCATTCTCTTTTTGATCTCTTGTAGAGACGAAGGTTCTTCCGAACCTGAAACTGAATTATACAAATATAGCCTTCCAGTAGAAATAAATGATGGGTGGGTTACTTCTGGTTTAAAAGAAGTTAATCTTAATGAAGAAAAACTAACTGAGATGGTTAATTATATTGATGAAGAAACTAATCATAAAATTCATGGAATATTAATAGTTAAAGATTCGAAACTGGTTTTTGAAAAATATTTTAAAGGATTTACATTTGATGCAAATTATGTTCAATCTGTTGGAGATTTAATACAATATGGAATTGATACCCTCCATTATATGGCTTCGGTTTCAAAAAGTATAACCTCTCTACTTTTAGGAATCGCTATTGATAAAGGTGCTAAAATAGATATAAACGAAAGACTAGTTAATTATTATCCGGAATACACAAATGTTTTATCAGACACCAAAGCAACAATTACTATCGGTCATTTGTTAACAATGACGGCAGGACTAAGCTGGGATGAATCATCCTACAGTTACGGTGATAGCAGGAATGATGTTACTCAATTATTTATTCAGCCGGATGCTATTAAATTCATTCTTCAAAAACCGTTGCAATCATTACCAGGAAACGAATTTAATTACAATAGTGGATACACAAATATTTTAGCTGATATTCTTCAAAAGAAAACGAACACACAATTTCTAGATTTTGCTGATCAATTTTTATTCAGACCTTTAGAAATTGAGAGTTACAAGTGGGACAATTTAAATGATTCGCTAATTTTTGCTTCAGGAGGTTTATACTTATCTCCAAGAAGTTTGGCAAAAATAGGAAACTTATTTTTTACAGAAGGAGAGTGGAATCAAAATAAGATTGTTTCTAATCAATGGCTAAATCAGTCTTCCATAAATTATGTTAGTAGAGGTTTTAATAATTTTTCAGACGGATACGGATTACACTGGTGGAAATATACGTTTAACACTTACAACCAAACTTTTGATTCTTTCTTTGCAGCAGGGTGGGGTGAACAGTTTTTATTTATTTTTCCCGAACTAAATATGTTGGCCGTAATTACAGGTGGTTATTATTATGATTTAGTCCAAATTTCTCCTCACTCGATTGTAAGAGATTATATATTACCTTCCACAATAATACAAAATTAAAAAAATCACCCATCAACATCGTCTACAAAAACTACCAGTAATCCAGCTATTATCATTGATATGCCTCCAAGTAAGAGAGCGTAAATCGCTTCGTTACCAAATAAATTTTTTACAAAAAAACCAAGGATTGCAGCGGCTGTTATTTGAGGTATCACGATAAAGAAATTAAAGATTCCCATATAAACACCCATTTTTTTTGCTGGGAGGGAACCTGTTAATATTGCATAAGGCATTGCAAGTATAGATGCCCATGCCAATCCAATTCCAAGTTCCGAAATTAAAAGCAAATTGGGATCTTTAATAAGGTAAAATGACATCAAACTAATTCCACCAATTACTAAACTTAGTAAGTGAACCGTTTTTCTACTAGTTTTTTTCGCTACCCACATAATTACAAATGCCATAATTGCTGCAAATCCATTATAAACTGCCATTAAAATTCCAACCCAATCTGCACCTTCATTATATAGTGCGGAAGAGGTTTCAGTCGCACCATAAATATGTCTGGTGACAGCCGGTGTTGTATAAATCCACATTGCGAAAAGAGCAAACCATGAAAAGAACTGAACTAATGATAATTGCTTCATAGTTTTCGGCATATTGTAAAGATCATTTACAATTGAAACTAAACCTGATCCAGACGATTTTGTTTTTGATAAATACCCGGAAACTATTTGAATTATTCCAAAAACAATTAAGCCAATAAAAAGAACGAATAAACCATAATCCATATATATGAAATATTGAAAAATGAATAATATTGCTATACCTATTATGGCCCAAATAAATCCATTCCTAATTAATTTTTCAGCATTAACGTTATTTTCAACTTCTTTAAGATCTAGGTTTTTATTTTTTTCTTTTGTGTCTTCAAAACTCTCCAATTCCTTGGGTGAATATTCTTTCGTCCTAATTACTGTCCATAAAACAGCTAAAAAGAAAACAAGACCGCCAATATAAAATGAATACTTTACAGAATCAGGTATTTCGCCATCAGGGGCAGTATTTGTTATACCTAACCAATTTGTCATAATATAGGGTAGGGCAGAAGCTACAATCGCACCCGTTCCGATAAAAAAGCTTTGCATAGAAAATCCAGTAGTTCGCTGTTCGGCTGGAAGCATATCACCCACAAACGCTCTAAAAGGTTCCATAGAAACATTAATGCATGCATCCATAATCCAAAGCATTCCTGCTGCAAACCATAGGTAAGGCGAATTCGGCATTATTAGAATTGCCAAAGAGGCTAAAATTGCACCAAATAAAAAATAAGGTCTTCTACGTCCGAATCTATTCCATGTATTATCACTCATGTAACCTATAATTGGCTGTACAATTAAACCGGTTACAGGTGCTGCTATCCAGAGTATTGGAATTTCATCAATATTTGCTCCTAATGTTTCAAAAATTCTACTCACATTAGCATTTTGAAGTGCAAAACCAAATTGGATTCCTAAAAATCCAAAGCTCATATTCCAAATTTGCCAAAAACTTAACCGAGGTTTTTCCAATTATTCACCTATTTAAATTAGTATGTAATTCGTGGTAAGTTAAATATAATCTTAAATTTGTAAAATTATTACATCTATTTTTATGGTATTGGAGTAAATTAATATTAATATTTATATATTTATTTTAATGATTAACCTACTACAATTTTGAGTCGATATGAATTTTAATCCCCAAAAGTATTATTTGAATGAAATTTCTAAATTTGAGAAAAAGTATTTAAGTACCGCAAAAGGAAAGGAACCGGTATCGTTATATGAGCCATGTGATTATTTTATTGAAAGTAGCGGTAAAAGATTAAGACCGTTTTTAGTTTTACTTTCTGCCAAGGCCGTAGGAGCAAAAACTAATTCAGTAATAAATGCGGCTATAGCCGTTGAATTATTCCATAATTTTACTCTTGTTCATGATGATATTATGGATAATGCTGATAAACGGAGAGGACGTCCAACTCTGCATATTAAATATGATCATAATACGGCAATTTTGGCTGGAGATAATTTATTAGCATTGGCATATGAGTATTTATTAAAGGATTGCAAAAACAACGGAATTAGTGCCGTTCAAGATTTTACAAAAGGTCTAATCGAAGTATGTGAAGGTCAAAGTTTGGATAAAGATTTTGAAGACCGTAAGAAAGTGAGTTTACAAGAATACATAATAATGATTGACAAAAAAACTGCGGCTTTAGCAGAGACATGTTGCTCAATAGGAGCTAAGCTTGGAAGTGGAACCGATAAAGAAGTAAATGCATTAAAAAAATACGGCAAAAATCTAGGATTAGCATTTCAAATTCAAGATGATCTTTTAGATATTATGGCGGACGAAGCAGAGTTGGGCAAAAAGATTGGCGGAGATTTATTAGAGGGAAAGAAAACCTATTTACTTCTGAAGGCATTAGAAAAGGCTAAAAGAGAAGATAAAAAACTAATAAAAAAAGTTATTGAAAATTCCGGTATTAGAAAAAATCAAATTCAAACATATAAGAAATTGTATTCAAAGCTGGGTGTGATTGAAGATGCCTCAAATGAAGTGAAAAGATATACTAAGCTTGCATTAAATTCGATAAAAAATATAACCGATAAAGAAGCAAAAACTACACTAGAGTGGTTAGCAAATTCCTTAACTGATAGAAGAAAATAATGATTGAAAAAGAAGTGGTAATAATAAATAACGCTGGTCTTCATACAAGGCCCGCGGCAACAATAGTCAAGATTGCAGCAAAGTATAAATGTGAATTTTTTATTCATAAAGATGGAATGCATATAAACGGAAAGAGTATTATTGGAGTTATGACGCTTGCTGCGGAAAAAGGCTCTAAACTAAAACTATCATTTGACGGGATAGATCAAGAGGAAGCTTGTGAGGCGATAGTTAAATATTTTGAAAAAGGATTTGACGAATTATGAGCAATAATTTATTGAAAGGTATAGCTGCTGCTGCTGGAATATCAATAGGAACTGCTTATCTCTATGAAAAGCAAATTGAGGTAGTTGAAGATGAATTTGTGGATAACGTTGATGAAGCAATTGAGGCTTTCGAAAAATCCATAAAAAAATCGAAAAAGGAACTTAATAAAATATTTAACCTTGCAGTTGATAAAATGGGAGAACAAAGAGCCGGTATTTTTGAGGCACAAGTGATGATACTTGATGATCCCATTCTTATGGGAAATATAAAAAAGAGAATTATTGAAGAAAAGCGATCACCTGAATTTATTGTTGATGCTGAGATTTCAAAATATCAAGAGTTGCTTTCTTTATCTAAAGAATCATACATGAAGGAAAGAAAACATGATATTGAGGATATAAAAAATCGAATTATTAGGAATCTCAAAAAGAAAAAATGGCATTCTCAAATTGAAAGCGATGTAATTGTTGTAACTAATAATATCACTCCCGCAGACACTGTACTTTTCTCAAAAGTTAGAGTAAAAGGGTATATCACGAATGTTGGCGGACTAACTTCTCATGCTGCCATTGTTGCCAGATCATTAAATATTCCTGCTGTTCTTGGTATACACGATGCAACAATTAAGATAAAGAATGGTGATACTGTTATCGTTGATGGCTTACATGGAGAAATTATTATTTCTCCAACTGAAGAACAATTAGAGTATTATAGAGAAAAATGCAAACGACTTGAAGAGTTTGATACTGAGTTAGCAAAACTAACTGACAAGCCTGCTGTTACTCTTGATGGAAGAAAAATTATACTAAGGGCAAATCTAGATATTGTTGAAGAATTGGAATACATCATTAGAAATGGAGCAGAAGGAACCGGACTTGTAAGAACAGAACAAATATTTAACTTAGAAGATGAATTCCCTGATGAAGAAAGGCAATATCAAACTTATATTGATTTAGCGGAAAAACTTTACCCTCATATTGTTATTGTTAGGGTATTTGATATTGGCGGGGACAAAGTTTTCCCGGTTGATGTTAAAGAGCCTAATCCATTTTTAGGATGGAGAGGTATCAGATTTTTATTAGATAACGAAAATCTCTTTAAAACTCAGATCAGAGCATTATTAAGGGCAAGCGCTCATAAAAATATTAAAATTATGATGCCCATGATAACTTCATTACAAGAAATAAGAAAATCCAAAGAAATTATTGAATGCTGTAAAGAAGAATTAAGAAATGAAAATAAGGAATTTGATAGCAACATAAATATTGGAATTATGATTGAAGTTCCATCAGCTGCCGTTATGGCTGAAGAATTTGCCGAAGAAGTTGATTTTATTAGTATTGGAACAAATGATTTAATTCAATATTTGTTAGCCGTTGATAGAGGAAATGAAATTGTATCTTCTCTCTACCAAGAATTTCATCCGGCAGTTATTAGAACACTTTATAAAATTATTCATTCCAGTAAATTAGGTGAGGCGAAAGTCAGCATTTGCGGAGAGATGGCGGCAGACATTTTAGCAACTCCTCTTCTTGTTGGTATGGGTTTAGACTCAATGAGTGTATCTGCAGCTACAATACCGCATATTAAAAAAATAATTAGATCTATTAATTACGAAGAAGCAAAAAAATTAACTAAAGAATGCCTTACTTATAAAACTGAAAAAGAAGTAAGCAATAGATTACAAGAATATTTTAAAGAAAACTTCGTTGATGAATTGGAGAATGTTTTTTAATTATTACCAAAATAAGTGATTATTATTTGCACTTCAGCTAAATGCATTTTTTTACAAATTAAAGTTAAGATCAGTTTTTATTTAGATATATCATTTAATAAACCCCAATTTTAATTTAAAAAGAAGCTAATATTGAAATCTATCCAATTGATATACATTAGCCTAATACTGTTATTATTAACAACGACGGTAAACAGTCAACTTTATTTTTTCGGTAGAAATAAAGTCCATTATGAAGACTTCGATTGGCATGTATTAAAAACAGAACATTTTGATATTTATTACTATGACAATTTTGAAGAAATGGCTGAAATTGGAGCCAAATTTGCAGAAGAAGCATATGATGAGTTGAAAGTTAAATTTAATCATGTGATGTTAAAAAAAATACCTCTCATTTTTTATAACACGCATAACCATTTTCAGCAGACAAATACATTGCCAGGTTTTATTCCGGAAGGAGTTGGTGGATTTTTTGAATTCCTTAAAGGCAGAGTTGTTATTCCTTATCTAACATCTATCGATCAGTTTAGACATGTTATTCGGCACGAGCTTGTACATGTATTTATGACAAGTAAAGTAATAAATATAGTAAAGGATCATAGACTTGTTGCAACCACTTTTCCACCGTTATGGTTTGTGGAAGGGATAGCAGAATATTGGTCATACCATTGGGATACTCAAGCTGAAATGGTAATTAGAGATGCAGTCCTTAATAATACATTTGTTCAGTTAAAAAATATCAGAAGAATATTCGGCAGTTTTTTAATGTATAAAGAAGGTCAGAATTTTCTTGAGTTTGTTGCAAAAACATATGGCGAAGATAAAATCCTATCCTTTATTGAAAATATTTGGCGTTTTAAAAAGTTTGAAGATGTAATAGAATTTACAATTGGTAAAAAATTTGAAAAAATTGATGATGAATGGCTCTATTATCTAAAGCAAAAATATTTTCCACTATATAAGGATAAAACACCTCACTTCATAGATTCTAAGAAAATTACTAATTCCGGATTTAATTTTTCTCCAAACTATTATAAAAATGAAGATAATCATGAAGTTTATTTTATAGCTAACAGAAGTGGATATTCTTCTGTCTATAAAATGAATTATAATCCGGATTCTACAGATTATCTTAAACCTGAAGTCATAATTGAAGGTGAAAATGAGGCTGTCTTTGAAGCTTTTCATCTTACGAAACCTTCCATGACAATTTCTAGGAATGGAGTGCTTGCTTTTGTAACAAAATCAGGCGCTACGGATGCTTTGCATATCTTTGATACAAAAACCGAAAAAATAATTAAAACTTTTCAGTTTAATGAAATTTTAACCATGGAATCACCTAGTTTTTCTAAAGAAGGAAACCTAATAGTTTTTCATGGAACCGATCGTAAAGGTTATATAGATATTTTCACTTTAGAAATTAGTACCGGAACATTAAAAAGACTAACGTATGATTATTATTCCGACCGTGACCCGATTTTTAATGAAGATGGATCAAAAATAGTTTTTTCATCCGATCGAACCAGTGGAATTTATGAACAAAAAAATAACTTATTTGAAGTAAACGTAAGTACGGGCTTAATTAATTATATTACTTACACCGACGCAAATCTAACTTTCCCCAAATATTCACCGGATTATGAAAGCCTTTATTGCTTGGCGGATGTCGACGGCAATAAAAATATTTGGAAAGTTAATTATACTAATTCCGAGCCAAGAGGTTTAACCCAAGAAACAAGGTTCCTTACAAGTATTTTTGAATATACCTTTGTTGATAATAATGAACTAATAACTTCATCATTTGAAAAATTTTCGTTTCAATTTTATTCTTTAAAATTAGATGAATTACCTGATTCAATGAGTAATGATATTCAATTTGATTTTGATCAAATTGATGATCCGTGGGTAACGGAAAGAATAGTTGTAAATCCCGAAGAAGATAAACTAAAATATGAAAACGAATATACTCTTGATTATGCATTTAGCCAAATATCTACAGATCCTGTTTTTGGTACCAGAGGTGGTGCTGTTTTTGCACTTAGCGATTTATTGGGTGATGATAGATATTATTTTGTGTTTTATAATAGTGCGGAATTTCAAAGTGATTTTTTCAAAAATATCAATGTAGCCATCAGTAAAGTTAGCATAGGGGATAGAACCAATTATGGATATGGAATATTCCATTATATTGGCAGAAGATTCGATATACGGCAGAGTGATGATTTTTTCTACGAAAGAAATTTTGGAGGATTCTTTTCTTTATTATTTCCTCTTTCGCCATTCCAAAGATTTGAAGCAAGTGTTCAGTTAGCAAATTCAGATCGTGAGTTGAATATTGATCTATTGCCGAGAAAAGCATTACTTCTTACAAATACTATTTCTTTTGTTCATGATAATACTTTATGGTCCAGAACCGGGCCAATGGATGGCTCTAGGATTAGACTACTATTAGGCTATACTTCAGACATTAGATATAGTAATTCAAATTTTTATTCATTAATTGCAGACTACAGGAAATACTTCAGATTGCATAATAGAGTCACACTGGCTTCAAGAGCTTCTATTTTTTATAATCATGGAAAAGATGCAAGAAGATACATTGCAGGTGGGAGCTGGGATTTAAGAGGTTGGCCAAGATTCAAGATAAGAGGAGAGAAATTATGGTTATCCTCAATTGAACTAAGATATCCTTTATTGGATCAACTTTATTTGAAGCTGCCGTTTTTTGGTTTAGGAGTTAGTGGTATTAAAGGAGCGCTTTTTGTTGATGCCGGAAGTGCATGGGATGATAAATATGATAAAACGATTGGAAGCATTGGCGTTGGTCTCCGATTTAATTTTTTAGGCCCAATTACATTTAGATATGATGTCGGCAAAAGGGTGCTTAATGATTTTAGAGATCTTTCCGGTCATATTTTCTATCATTTTTTCTTTGGATGGGATTTTTGAAGAATTCAATATTATTTATTTTAATTCTCTTTATTTCTGGGTGCACAAATATTCTTGTAATAAAGGACTACAAGGCAAATAAAGAATCCATAAATATGTTTGGAAATATTCCTGAAAGAAATTTCTATTATGATGAAACAAAACCTTCTAACTTAAAATTAGATTGGGATTCGGACACGCATGGCAGTTATAGTAATACCTCGTTTATAGCTTATGATAGCTTAATTATCATCTCCGATCTTAGTGGAAGAATTACCGCCCTTAATTACCTAACTGGAAAAAAAGTTGGCGAAATTAAATACGACGGTGAAATTGAACAAACTGCAGTGATTAAAAAAAACTTTTTAATATTTATAGTTAATAATCTAAAAGAAAATTATTCTACACTTGTAGCGTATGATGTTAAAAATGGCAAAGAAATTAAGACAAAAAAATTATTAGGGAAATTTAATAATGAACTTTTACTAATTGATGATTTCGTAATTGCCGTTTCAGATTTTGGCAGAGTTTACAAAATATCAAATTTAACTACTATAGAATGGGAAATCGATTTAGAGAGAGAAATTCACTCAAATCCTGCAGCAGATAAAAACAATATTTTCATTTCGTCAGTTAGCGGAGATTTTATAAAAATAAGTGTAGCTGATGGCAAGGTTTTGTATGATAATAAAATTAGTGAAAGTTTCCAGAGTGGAATAAGCATAGATTCTAAGTTTGCCTACCTTGGTGATGTTAACGGTGTTTTCTATTCACTTGTTAAAGCAGACGGTTCAGTAAATTGGGAATTTGATTCTGAGACAAAAATTTTACAAACGCCTGGTTTGGATGGTAAAAATATCTATTTTGGAAATTTAAGAGGGGATCTGTATTCGCTGAATAAATCATCTGGAAAAATGAACTGGGTAACCGAAACAAAGGGTTTAATTAATGCTTCTCCCTTAATTTTTAATAACATTATTATACAACCCAACTTGTTTAGAAAAGTTGATGTAATTAATAAGTACAATGGTGAAATAGTAAATCAAATTGAATTTGAAAAAAGATGTAGGGCAACTCCTATTTATTATAGGGATAGAATATTTATTGGTGTTGATAAAGGTGAAATATTCTGTTATACTTTTGAATAATTAAAAGTGATGTAAGGGAAATAATGAAATATTTAATCTATTTTTTTATAGTTGCATCCATTTACGGCCAAGATTCCTTAAATATTGATTTGTCATTCTTAGACAATAAAGATAAATTAAAAATTGACTCTTCCTTTGAAACTTATGATGTAATTCCAAAAGGTACGATGTTAGAATTAAATTCCAAACGGATTTGGACAAATTATTCCACAAATAATTTCAACAATAATATTAAACCGACGTTGCCGTTACAATTTAAGAAGCAAAAAGAAAGTTTTATTGATTCGGATTTGTTTCTTGTTGTTGTTAGCTCTGCTGTATTATTTGGAGCAACTTCAGCATATTTTAAATTAGAATCTGATATTGCGCACGAAAAATATCTAAAAACTGACGACAAATCATATCTTGATAAGACAGACAGATACGACGTTTATAGTGGAATTGCTCTTGGCGCATTGCAAGTTAATTTTGGATACTTAATTTACAAGTTTCTATCAGATTAAATAGTTATAGACAAATACGCTTATTAATGCGCTTCAAGCCAATTATTACCCAGCCCCGATTCAACTATTATGGGCACTTTTAATTTCATTGCATTTTCCATTGTTGACTTAATAATTGGTGTTAATACATCTACCTCATCTTTATGCATATCAAACAAAAGTTCGTCATGTACTTGTAGAATCATTTTAGTTTTAGTCTTTCTCTTTTCTAATTCATTATGAATATTGATCATTGCAATCTTGATCATATCTGCCGCAGTTCCTTGAATAGGCATGTTAATGGAAACTCTTTCTTCAAATTGGCGGACAACTCTATTTTTACTATTTATATTTCTTAAAAATCTTCTCCGGCCATTTAGAGTTTCTGCATATCCTTTCTCTTTCGCTTTAGCAACAAAATTATCCATCATTCCTTTTACATTTTTGAATGTGCTGAAGTATGTATCAATTACCTCCTGAGCATGTTTTCTTGTTATTCCAAGACGCGATGCCAATCCAAATGCACCAATGCCATATAGAATGCCGAAATTCACTTCCTTGGCCTTTCTACGCATCTCAGAGGTTACTTCATCTAGATTAACCATAAATACCAGAGCAGCTGTTGATTGATGAATATCTTCACGATTACTGAATGAATTTATCATTGCTTCATCTTCACTTAAATGTGCCATTATCCTAAGTTCAATTTGGCTGTAATCAGCACTAAATATTTTATAGTTCTCGTCAGTAGGTATAAAAGCTTTTCTTATCTCTCTCCCTAGTTCCGTTCTAATAGGTATATTTTGCAAATTCGGATTTAAACTTGATAATCTTCCTGTAGATGCAACAGTTTGATTATATGTTGTATGAATTTTACCGGTTGACGAATTTACTAATTTAGGTAGGGCATCTGCATAAGTAGACTTTAATTTTGTTATTTGACGGTAATTAATTAAATGGTCTATAATATCATGCTGGCCTTTTAGCATTTCAAGAGATTTAGCATCGGTTGAATATCCTGTTTTTGTCTTCTTGATTGGTTTTAATTCAAGTTTTTCAAACAAAATATTTTGAAGCTTTTTGGTTGAGTTAATGTTAAACTCTTCATCTGCTAATAAAAATATCTTCTTCGAATACTTGTTAATCATTTTATCTAAATCTTTACTAAACTCGTTCAGGCCTGCTATATCTAAACTAACTCCACTTCTCTCCATACTTTCAAGAACTTGAACTAGAGGAAATTCTATTCCATACGCTAAATCATCCAAATTATTTTTGTTTAATTCCTTTGATAATATTTTATAAAGTTGAAATGTAATATCAGCATCTTCACTTGCATATTCATTTAGCTTTTCAGGTTCAACAACAAACACTTGACCGGCATCTTTTTTTACATCAAAAAGTTCAGTTAAATGAATTGGTTCATAATTCAGATATTTTTCTGACAGGGCATCCATACCATGTTTCTGATCCGGATCAATCAAATAACTTGCAAGCATTGTATCAAAAGAGAAAGATTTAACATTAATGCCATATGTTTTTAAAACCGCAATATCATATTTCCCATTCTGACATATTTTATTAATATTTTTATTCTCAAATACAGGCTTAAAGATTTTAGTAAAGTCATTAATATTTATTCTGTCCGATAAATCATTATCAAATAGATCTTTACTTTCAATAAAAGGATTTGTCGGAACAAAATAAGCCTCACCTTTTTTTAGACAGAAAGAAGCTCCAGCCAAATTTACATTTAGAGTATCAAGAGAATCCGTTTCCGTATCAAAAATAAATTCCTTTGATGTTGACAAAATAGATGCAAGGTTCTCAGCTCCGTCAATAGTTTTTACTAAATGATATTTAACATTGGCTTTATCGAACTTACTCAACTCATTAACTTCGGCACTATTTTCTTCATCAAGCCCTTCTGTCAGTTCATCTGAATATGCTTTCTTAACTCTCTGTAACATATTCTTAAATTCTAGATTACTAAACATTTTAGATAATTTATCATAATCCGGAGTTTTAATTAACTCATCAAATCTAAATTCCACATCAACATCGTTAACAATTGTTGCTAAAGTTTTAGACAAAAATGCATTATCCTTATTGTTTTCTAATTTAGTCTTTACAGACTTTTTATCGATGCTATCGATATTTTTATATATGGATTCAATTGTCCCAAACTGCTGAATAAGAGGTTGGGCTGTTTTGGGGCCAATGCCAGCTACTCCTGGAATGTCATCTGATGAATCACCAACTAGTGCTAAATAATCTATCATAAATTTTGGCTCAAAGCCATAATCTTCTTTAGCTTTCTCTAAATCGGTAATAATAAAATCATCTGTTGATTTACCGGTTTTAATTAGATTGACATTTTTGGTTATCAATTGAACATAATCTTTATCGGGAGTAACAGCGAAAGAAATAAGCTTTTTTTCTTCAGCAATTTTTACAGCTGCACCGATAATATCATCTGCTTCAAAACCGGGTTTTATATATAAAGGAATATTGAATGCATCTACTAAATCTTTTATTCTTTGAATCTGGGGAATCATATCGTCTGGCATTGCTGAACGAGAAGCCTTGTAGCCGTCATATATTTTATGTCTGAACGTTTTCTCTTTAGAGTCAAAAGCTACGGCAATGTAGTCTGGTTTTGTTTGTTCTATAACTCTAATAAGTTGATTAGCAAATCCGTAAACAGCAGAAGTAGATTCTCCCTTAGAATTTACAAGTGGTCTATTCATAAAAGCAAAATAGGCTTTGTAGGCCATTGCCAAAGCATCAACAATTACAAATTTTTTCTTAGGCATATATTTATCCTATTTATTTAGGAATTATTCTAATAAATTTATTGCAATGAAGATATAAATTGTTTTTTAGAATAACCATTTAATATTTGGAAAACTCATGAATAAAAACTTAGTTATTGTAATATCCTTTATCGCTATAATAGGCAGTACATTTTGCTCAGAAAATCCTGATTCAAATACTTTGGGGAATACAGAATTTTATGTCGCTAGCTGGAATTTAGAAAATTTGTTTGATACGGTTGATGATTATGACAAAATTGATGAATGGTATTTACCTGAAAGTGATATTAATTGGACCAATGAAAAACTGGAGAAAAAATTACAAAATTTGACTAAGGTTTTTACTCTGATGAATTCCGGGAAAGGTCCGGATATTTTAGGTGTGCAGGAAGTTGAACACAAAGAACTTTTAGAAATGCTTCTCAAGAAAATTTCCATCAATAAAAATTATCAAATAGTTCATTATGAATCTCCTGATAAACGGGGAATAGACAATGCCATTATTTTTAATTCCGATATTTTCAGTCTAAAACACTCTGAAGCAATAAAAATAGACTTGGGTGGCGAAAAAACAACTAGAGATATAATTTATGGTGTTTTAGAAAATAACAATTCCGATTATCATGTTTTTGTTAATCATTGGCCCTCAAGAAGGGAAGGATTAAAGAAATCAGAACCTAATAGAATTAAGGCTGCTGAAACGGTTCGAAATAAAATTGAAAATTTGGCAAATACAGAATCAAAAAATATAATTATTCTTGGTGATTTTAATGATTTACCATCTAACCTATCTATTTCCGAAATACTAAAAGCACAAAAATTCATATGCGATTCAACAGTAACGAATAATAATTTATTTTATAATATCACATATGCTGATTTTCAAAAAGGTAAGGGAACATATAAATTCAGAGATCATTGGAATATGCTTGATCAAATAATAATCTCAAAATCCTTACTCGATGGAAATGGAATGGATTATAAGTGTGATTCGTTTGAAATTTTGAAACCGGACTTTATCATCCAGCAAACCGGCAAATATAAAGGAACTTCACTACCAACGTATGGCGGCAGAAAATATTTGGGTGGGTACAGTGATCATTTTGCAATTGGTGCTAAATTCATAAAAGTTAAAAATTAATACAACCTAATGTATTTAAGACAACTTTCTCGTCTTAAATAAGTTTCATGAAATATGCAAATTTAAGTGAGAAATTTACTTATTGACTTTTTTTTAGATAATACTTAATGTTAGTCAACTTATTTTTGATATTTAATTAATAATAACAAATAAAAATAATTTCGGAGGAACCTTCGCATGCAAATTACAGAAGTATTAGGATCACTATCCTATATTTTAGCTCAAGTTGATTCAGGCGGCCCACTATCATACTTACAAGAAAAATTCTTTCAGGGTGGCGTATTTATGTACCCAATCCTTGCTGTATTAATACTTGGTCTTGGATTTTCGTTTGCAAAGTTGTGGTCATTATCCCGCTCATCAATGAATACAAAAAAATTCATTGTTGATGTAAAAGAAAAACTTACCAGTGGTGGTGTTAGTGAAGCTATGAATTTATGCGAAAACACTAGAGGTTCAATTGCATCTGTGTTTCATGCTGGTTTGTTAAGAGCTGATGAAGGTGTTGAAGCAGCTGAAAAAGCAATTATGACTTATGGTGCTATTGAAATGAGTTTCTTAGAAAGAGGATTAATCTGGATCTCATTATTTATCAGTGTTGCCCCAATGCTTGGATTTACCGGTACTGTAATGGGTATGATTGGCGCTTTTGATGATATTGCTGCAGCTAACCAAATGTCTCCTGCTATTGTTGCTAGCGGTATTTCTGAAGCATTGTTAACAACTTTATTCGGTTTGATTGTTGCTATTATTCTTCAATTCTTTTACAATTATTTTATTGCTAAAGTTGATAAAATTGTTGGTGATATGGAAGAAAGTTCCATTGAACTTATTGATTCACTTTATGAAATGAAAAAATAATTTAATTAAACTGAGAAGAATAAATGGTTAATCTTAAAAGAAAAAAAAGAGCCGGTGGTGAATTCTCAGCTGGATCTATGGCTGACATTACATTCTTACTTCTTTTATTCTTTCTTGTTACTACAAACATTGATGTGGATACTGGTATTGGTTTAGTTCTTCCTGAATATGTACCTGAAGAAGAAAGAATCGATACTCCTATTAGCAAGGAGAGATTGGTAGCAATTTTAGTAAATGCTAATGGAGATGTTCTTTTGAATAAGGAAGTAATAGCAATTCCGCAAATTTCTGAAAACTTGAAAGAAAAAATTAGAAGTAAAATTAATCTTCCAAAGAATAAAAAACTTATTTGCTCTATAAAGGTTGATAGAGAAACAAACTACAATCTTTTTATGAAAACCTTGGATCAGGTTGAGATAGCATATACAGAGGTTCGGGAAGAGTATGCTATGGGCACATACGGCAGAAAGGTTAATGACCTTACTGATGAAGAGTATAAAGACGTTAGGGAAAAAGTTTTTAAAGTAGTTTCATTTGCTGAACCGGAAGAAATAAAATAGAAAATTAAGGATATTACAAAATGAAGTTTGAAAAGAAACGGTCTGAGTCCAAACAAGAAATTCCAACATCATCAATGCCTGATATTATCTTTATGCTTCTTCTTTTCTTTATGGTTGCAACTACTTTAAGGGAGCAAGAAATTTTTGTTAACTTTGTATTACCCGAAGCGAAAGCTGTTCAAAAAATTGAAAACAAAAGACTGGTTTCATACATTTGGATCGGTGATAATGAAAGAATTCAGATTGATGATAATATTGTAGAATTAAAGCAAATACAAAAAATTATGTACGATAAAAGAGTAACCTTGCCCAGTGTGATTGTGTCATTAAGAGCTGATAAGAACTCACGTATGGGATTAGTTACCGATATTCAACAAAGTCTTAGAAAAGCCGATGCAAGAAGAATAAACTATTCTGCGAGAGCTTTATTCTAACCAAGTTGAAATTTACAATTTTAAGCAGGTTATATTATTATAGCCTGCTTTTTTTTTAAACCATAATATTTGAGAACAAGATGAGTCTAAAAGAAAAAATCAACCTTGATTTGAAAGAAGCAATGAAAAGTAAGGATAAGGTGAAATTAAATACAATAAGATCAATTAGAGCTTTAATATTGGATTTTGAAAAAAGTGGTGCTAATGCCGAATTGAATGAAGAAGATGAAATAAAAATGTTGAGCAGTGCAGCAAAAAAAAGAAGAGAAGCAGTAGAGCAATATACAGCTGCAGGTAGAAATGAACTTGCAGAAAATGAAAAGAAAGAATTAGAAATTATTGAGGGATACCTTCCAAAACAATTATCTGATGAAGAGATATTAAATATTCTTAAAGAAATTGCATCGGAAATTGGTGCTATTTCCAAAGCGGATTTTGGCAAACTAATGCCGGCAGCCATGAAACAACTTAAAGGCCAAGCTGATGGGAATATTGTTAGAAAATTGGTAGGCCAAATTTTGAGTTAAGTTATGAACTACATAGATTACGTTTTAATTGGAATTATTTTAGTTGGTTTTATTCTTGGTTATAAAGATGGTTTGATTAGAAAGGTCATTGGCCTTTTGGGTTTGATAATTGCCATATTTTTGTCCGTTACATATTCTTCGGAACTTGGTGAATATTTATCGCCAATGTTTAATGATGAAGATTATCTTGCCAAAATAGTATCTGGAATTATTATATTTTTCGTAATAATACTATTAGTGGCAATCATTAAGAGATTAGTACATCCTTCAGATAAAGTAAACAAATTTTTGAATCAACTTTTAGGCGGAATTGCGGGCACAATTCAAATTATATTTTTTACAAGTGTGTTCCTTTTATTATTAAATGTGCTGAGTATACCAAAACAAGAAGATAAAGATAATTCATTTTTTTATTCTCCAATCTATAGTGTAATACCAACAACTATTGATTTAATTGTTGGTTCAGATTTTAAAACTGAAGGATTCTTAAAAGATTATATTGAAAGTAAAAACAACAAAGAAGTACCTGAAGAATTTTCGAATCCCATTGATCTTGATACATTGATGAATAATGATTGATAATATTACATTAGAAAAACTAGAATACCAGAAAGTACTCTCTTATATTGCTAATTATTCAGCAACTGAACAAGGAAAAAATCTACTTTTAGAATTAAGACCATTCGATAATTCGACAGAAGCAATCCGAGAAGGAAACTTTGTAAGCGAGGCTAAAGAAATTTTAATTAATTTTGAGTACCCTCCATTAAATTATTTACCCGACCTAAATGTACAACTCTCTCAAAGTACAATAGATGGTACTATTCTTCGTAAAGATTCTATACAAAAAATATTAGAGCTGGCTCAAATATCTCGTAAAATATATTCATATTTAAAGAGTAATTCAGGAGAAGGTGATTTATTTTCTCATTTTTCAGATAATTTTTTTATTGATAAGAATTTTGAATCACATATTTCTAAAATATTTACTCTGTCAGGTGAAATTAGTGATAATGCCAGCAGAAAATTAGCGGAGATTAGAAAAGAGATTATTAAAAAAAGTGCCGGATTAAAATCAGTAATTGAAAAATTACTCAAAGGATTCAGCAGCTCATATTTAGTCCAGGAAGAATATGTTACACAAAGAGATGGAAGATTAGTATTACCAATTAAGGCAGAACATAAAAGACATATTAAGGGATTTATCCATTCAGAATCTAATACCGGTCAAACTGTTTACATTGAGCCTGAAGAAACACTTGAAATGAACAATGAAATTCTTTCTCTGGGATTTGCTGAAAAAAGAGAGATTGAGAAAATTCTGAAAGATATTACTTCTTTAATTGGGAAAAATAGTGATAGGTTAAAATCTGCTTTCTATTCTATAACACGTCTCGATATTATATTTGCAAAAGCAAAATATTCTTTAGAGACCATAAGTGCTTTCCCCAGCTATAATAAAGAAAAAAAACTTAAAATAATAAATGCAAGACATCCTATTTTGATAAAAAAAATGGGTCGCGATAAGACCATTCCCTTAGATTTCGAGTATAAAAAAAATAATGTAACACTTATAACCGGCCCAAATGCCGGAGGGAAAACGGTTGTACTAAAAACATTAGGGTTATTAATTTCACTTGCACAATCAGGTATCCATATTCCAATTGATCCTGATTCCGAATTTTTCTTTTTTGATGATGTGATGTTAGATATTGGTGATGAACAATCACTTGAAGATGATCTTTCAACTTTCAGTTCTCACTTATCAAATATTAAAAATATACTCACTAAATCAAATAATTCATCTTTAATTTTAATAGATGAAATCGGAACCGGAACAGATCCCAGCGAGGGTACTGCTTTGGCAGCATCATTTTTAATTAATATGAATGAAAAAGGTGCTCTGGTTGTTGCAACTACTCACCATGGTAATTTGAAAATAATTGCTTCTGAATTAAATGATTTTCAGAACGCTTCTATGGAATTTGATTTAACTAATTTACAGCCCACTTATAAGTTTCGTCAAGGGACACCGGGTTCAAGCTATGCGTTTGAAGTAGCTAAAAAAATTGGTTTCGACCAATCTGTCATTGAATTAGCCAAAGAGTATCTTGATTCTGATAAAGATAAAGTGGAAAATTTTATTATAGAATTAGAAAATAAAACCTTGGAGCTAAATAAAAAATTAAATCAGCTTGAAATAGAGAACTCGAGATTACAAGGTTTGACAAGTTTATTCGAAAGAGAAAATAAAAAATTAAAAGATCATAAATCAAAAATACTTAAAGAGACAAAAGAAAAAGCAGAAGTATTTTTAAAGGATGTTAATAGTCAATTCGAAAATACTATAAAAAGAATTAAAGAAACGAATGCTGAAAAGGATATAATAAAAGAAGAAAAGCAGAAGATTGCAAAGCTAAAGGAAAGTGTTGAAAAACAATATTCGCAGCCATTAAAAAAGGCAAATGCAAACACCGAAGTTGAATTAAATGATTTTGTGAAAATCAAGGATTCCATGACTTCCGGAGAAATTATTGATATAGATAAAGAAAAGGGTACCGTTACAATTGATACGGGGTTTCTTAAAATAAAAGCAAAAATTAGAAACCTTGAACACACTCAAAAACCAAAATCGCAAACTACAAAAGCAGTATTCGTTAGCTCAACGATACTAGATAGTACTACATTAGATATTCGAGGAAGAAAACCGGAAGAAATTGAATTCGAAGTTGTTAAATTTATCGATGACGCTCAATTATCTGGTGTTAAGCAAGTTGAAATAATTCATGGAAAGGGAACCGGAGTATTGCGGGAAACTGTTCATCAACTTTTAAAAAATCATGAACTGGTAAAATCTTTTGAGCTGGCAAGCATAAAGCTTGGTGGTGCAGGAGCTACAGAAATCAAATTAAAATAAAATTTAGTTTTATCATTCCTTAGAATTTAATATCTTTAAGTATTATTCATAATTATCTGATATATGTTTAAGAAAATACTCATTGCTAATAGGGGAGAAATTGCTGTACGTATTGTAAAAGCATGTAAAGAAATGGATATTATATCCATTGTAATATATTCTGATGCTGATAAAAATTCCCTCCATGTTAGAGTTGCCGATGAAGCGTATTATGTAGGTCCATCAAAAGCTACAGAGTCTTACCTTAATAGTGAAAAAATAATATCTCTTGCAAAAAAAGTCGGGGCAGATGCAATACATCCCGGTTATGGTTTCTTTTCGGAAAATGCTGATTTTATTAGAGAAGTAGAAGCTAATGGTATTGTATTTATTGGCCCTAGTGCTAACTCTGTTGAACTAATGGGAAACAAAACAGTTGCCCGTACTTTTATGAAAAACAGTGGTATACCAATTGTACCGGGAACAATTGATCCTGTATCATCACTTGATGATGCTAAGCAAGTATCAAAAGAAATTGGATTGCCGGTAATGATCAAAGCTGCAGCAGGTGGTGGCGGTAAAGGAATGAGAAGAATAGATAAATTAGAAGATTTGGAATCAGGAATTGATAGAGCAAAAAATGAAGCTCAAAAATCTTTTGGGAATTCTGATATATATATAGAAAAATTTATTGAGAGCCCAAAACACATTGAGGTTCAGGTTTTAGCCGATAAATTTGGAAATTGTATTCACCTATTTGAGCGCGAATGCTCCGTTCAGCGAAGACACCAAAAAGTAGTTGAAGAAGCACCTTCCAGCTCTATTAATGAAGAATTAAGACAAAAAATTACAAACATAGCGGTTAATGCTACAAAAGTTTCAGAATACTATAATGCCGGTACAATTGAATTTTTATACGATCAGGTTGAGAATTTTTATTTTCTGGAAATGAACACAAGACTTCAGGTTGAACATCCTGTTACTGAAATGATAACAGGAATTGATATTGTAAAAGAACAAATAAAAATTGCAGCCGATCAAAAACTTAAAATTAGACAAAATGATATTCGTATAAACGGTTATGCTATAGAATGTAGAATATATGCTGAGGATGTAGATAATAATTTTGCACCATCTACCGGGAATATTCTTCACCACCGCCTTCCGTCTGGGCCAGGCATCCGTGTTGATAGAGGAATTGATGTTCTCTCTGAGGTTTCTGTGTATTATGATCCTATTCTTTCTAAATTAATTACATGGGGCCTAACTAGGGAAGAATCTATAAAAAGAATGAAAAGAGCTTTGGGGGAATATCAAATAGCAGGTGTTAAAACAAACATTAATAGTTTCTATTGGATACTTGAACATCAAAAATTCATTGATTGCTCTTTTGACAATAATTTTTTAGACCATTATTTTCTCCCTCTTGTTCCTAACAAGTGGAGAGAGTCAATAAATGCCGAGTATATGAATATTGCCGCCATATTAAGCGCGTTTTTAAAATCAGATGAAAAATCTCTGAAAGCCAATAAACTTTCTATTTCAAAAGAAAATAATTGGGAATCAAATCAATATGAATAATTTTGTTGTAACTATAGATGAGACAAAACTTTCTGTTGCCAGAGAAACTGAAAATAGAGTAATTGTAAATGAAAAAGAGTACAACTCGGAGATCACAAAATTATCAGAACATACATATAAACTAAAATTAAATAATAAGATTTACCATATTACGGCAAACAAGATAGAAAACGGGACCTATGCATTTTTAATTGACGGTCATTACTTTGAAAGTAGTGTAAAAACCAAACTGGAAGAGGAAATTACCAAAATGCTTAACAATGCAGCAATCGGTAATGGTTCGGATGATATTAAATCTCCAATGCCCGGATTAATTTTAGAAGTACATAAAAAGAATGGAGATGAAGTTAAAATTGGAGATTCACTATTTCTGTTAGAAGCAATGAAAATGGAAAATGAAATTAAATCTGACTCCGATGGCTATATTTCTGATCTGAAAATAAAAAAGGGTGATTCGGTTGAAAAAAATCAAGTACTTATGTCAATTAAACAGTCTGGAAAATCATAGTTATTCTAAACAATTAGTTTCATCCGAAATTAAGTAAAATTATGGAGTGCAAATGTTAAAAAAACTAGTTGGTTTAATGTTATTATTCTTTTTGTTTAAGAATATACTGGGTAGCGGTTTTCAAATAAATGAACATGGAAGCAAAGCCATGAGTATGGGTGGTGCATTTGCAGGATTAGCAAATGATCCGTCTGCCATTTATTTTAATCCTGCCGGAATAACACAACTTTATGGCACTCATATTCTTGGCGGTGCAACTCTCATATTACCATCATCCAGTTTCAGAGGGCCATCTCCTTCAATAGAAGAATTTGAGTTAGAAAGTCAGGCTTTTACACCTATTCATTTATACGCAACACACCAATTGAATAACAAATTATTTTTAGGATTTGGTGTTGGCAATAATTACGGATTAGGAACAAAATGGGAAGATGATTGGGTTGGAAGATACATGGCAGTTGAGACGGAAATTAGAACCTTTTTCTTTAATTTAGTTGCATCGTATCAGATTCTGCCTGAACTTTCAGTTGGATTTGGATATGTACTCAGTTATGGAGATGTTCTTATAGGCAGGAGGTTAAATTTAAGTCCTTTTAATGGTGAAGCCTATCTTGATCTTGAAGGAGATGGTATTGGATCGGGTTTTACAGCAGGGATACTTGTTGAACCGACTCCGGCAATATCAGTCGGCCTTTCATATAGAAGTCAGGTTACAATTGAATTTGAAGGAGATGCAACTCCATCGGACTTTCCATCGCAATTTAACGGATTGCTCCCAAATGGTCCCATTACAGCTCCTCTAACTACACCTGAAAACATAACCTTGGGTATAGCATTAAAGCCGCTTAAAAATTTTACTCTTACTGCTGATTATCAATATGTCGGTTGGGATAGTTATGATAAACTAGAAGTAGAATTTCAAGAATATAAAGATTCTGATACTGATGAATTATTAGTTTCCTCTTCAGAAAGAAATTATGAAAATGGATTTATAGCAAGGCTTGGTGCAGATTATAAATACAATAAAAAACTAAATCTGTACGCCGGTTTTCTATACGATAGTAATCCGGTTACCGATGAAAGATTAGATCCTACTTTGCCCGATTCAGATAGATTAGGGCTAAGCCTTGGTTTTAGTTATAAGCTCAACAAAAACCTATCTGTTGAAGCCGGATATTTATTTTTGAGATTTGATGAACGAAAAATTACAAATTCTCTTGAAAACTATAGTGGAATTGAGGGAAGTATCTCTCCTATGAATGGAGTGTACAATTCAGTTGCACATTTAATCTCACTATCACTATCATATAATCTTTAATTAGGAGAAAAATTGATATGTCTTCCAAAAATAAATTTATGATTGTCCCTATATTTTTACTGTTGTTTTTTATTGGATGTGAAGATAAATCCGATTTAACAGAACCATCCACTCCAAATACCGGTACGGCAGATTTCACAAAATTTGTATCCATAGGAAACAGTTTAACAGCAGGTTATCAGAGTAGTGCATTATTTGAAAGCGGACAAAAATATTCTTTCGGGAAACTAATTGCGAATCAAGTTATAGTTGATTATGAGCAACCAACTATAAGTGATCCAGGTATTGGAGGTAGAATAGAAGTTTCTTCTTTAAATCCTTTCACAACATCAACACAACCGGAAGATGCGGGTTCTCCTACAAACCTAGCTTATTCCGGCACATATAATAATTTGGGAATTCCTGGAATTGTATTAGCAGATGTTTTATCAACTTCAGCCAATCCTTCTCCATTTGTTGGAAATAATCCGTTTTTAGATTTAATTTTAAGAGGAAACGGAACCGTTATTAGTCAAGCTCTAGCTTTACAACCTACTTTTCTAACACTATGGATAGGCAATAACGATATTTTAGGCTATGCTACTTCAGGCGGATTATTACCTTATACTCCTACTGAGGGACCTGTAACATTTGGGGATCTATATATACAATTACTTGGCGCAATCAGCTTAGCGGGAGTGCAAAATGTTGTTATTGCAAATATCCCCGATGTTTCAGTAATTCCATTTTTTACAACCATTGGCGGCCAACTTCTTTTACAAGGGATAACTTCAATAGTTGGAACAAAATCAGACAATACAATAGCAGAGATGGATCTTACTAAAAATTTCTTGACTTTAAGGGCTTCTGCAGAGTTAGCAGAAGGTAAGGGGACACCAACAAATCCATTATCAAATGGTGTTATTTTAGACGAAGATGAGATTCTAATCGCTAAATCGGTAATAGCAAATTATAATAGTTCAATATTAGCTTCAGCCAATCAATTTGGATTCAAAGTAGTTGATATAAATGCTTTTTTTAATGATGTTGCAGTAAACGGCTTTGTGGGTGATGGGATTCAATTTTCATCAATTTTTGTTCAGGGCGGACTATTCAGTTTAGATGGTGTGCATCCTACGAGTCAGGGATATGCAATAATTGCAAATAAATTTATTGAAGTGATAAATGCAGAATATTCTGCTGATATTCCATTAATTAACATTGCTACCATCCCTGGAAGTTTATCTTTGGGTAAAAAAGTAAAATATACTAAAAATGGACTCCCAATTTTTGAAAAGGGAACATTTAAATCTATCTTTTACTAATTGACTATTAATTAAACACTGACTATTTTTAAATAGTCAGCGTCATTAAACATAGAAAGTAAAATGAAAAAAATTATATTATTAATATTAGCAAGCACGATATTTTCCTCATGTGCAATTTTTCAACCAACTGAAAAAGAGGAATCGTCAAAAACAGATGAAGAAAATGCGGAAGAAGTTTACGTTTTTGATGATATATCTGAAACCGAGGATAAGTCCGAAGAGATAAAAGAATTGGAAGAAGAAGTTGATAAAACAATATCTTCAAAAACAGTTTCTAAAGAAAAAGTTGAAGAAACTGATGTTTTTGGTGAAAATGTGAAAGGCGATGAAGAATCGGAAAAAAAACTTACTGAATCATTTTATGTTCAGTTAGGCGCGTTTAGTACATTAAAGAATGCCGAACAATATGTAAAAGAAATTAAATCACAACTACCTTTCCAGCCTTCCATTATTTATAATTCTAATAATTCCCTTTACACCGTAAGAAGTACAGCTCTTAATACTAAATTGGAAGCTGAACAATTAAGAAAAGAATTATGGAGTAAAGACTCGTTTAAAGATTCATTTATTGTAACAGAATAATATTTTAAAATAATTTTATATTTACAGACTTAAGGAGTATAAATGGCTTTTTCACTTAATAAGGTAATGCTGATTGGTAATTTAGGACAGGATGCTGAACACAGATTTACTACAAATAATACTGAAGTAAGTTCATTTTCTATTGCAACTTCTCATAGCTACAAAGGGCGCGATGGAAATTGGGTTAATGATACAACCTGGCACAATATTGTATTATTTGGTGCTTCCGATTATTTAAAAGGTAATTTAAAAAAAGGAAAAAAGTTCTATATAGAAGGCAGAATTAGCAAAAGAGACTATGAAAATAAAGATGGTCAAAAAATATATGTTACTGAGGTAATTGCCGATAAGTTTAGCATTATACCTCTCGATGGAAGTGAAGGCTCATCTCAAACTACAAATAGCTTTGCACCGCCTGAACCAATTGATACAACAAAAAACGATGATGATGATTTACCATTTTAGGTAATATGTTTAATAACTGAGGTTAATAATAATATTTGGACGTTGGTTGGCTTTATAGAATAATAATTCTTATTCTACTGCTTTTATTTTCAGCTATTTTTTCGGGATCAGAAGTCGCCTTATTTTCTTTAGATAACAAAAAGTTAGACGAATTAAAAAGAGATTCGGGATTACTAGGAAAATATATAAGCAAACTTTTAGAATTCCCTAGAAAATTATTGGTTACAATTCTAATTGGGAATACCATTGCTAATGTTGGAGCATCAATAATTTCTGTTTCCATTGCTCTCGATTTGGCTAAATTATATAGTTTATCTATTGACCTTACCCTTTTTCTTCAAATAGTAATTCTTACGGTAATAGTAATTTTATTTGCTGAAATTACGCCAAAAGTTTGGGCAAATAAACATCCTGTTAACTTTTCTAAATTAATTGCAATTCCGTTGTATTTTGTGAATTTAATCATTAGTCCTATTTCTAGTTTTTTATCCAATCTAATCCGACTAGTTACTTTAAATATGAAACATGATAAATCTAAGACGGCTCTTTCTACAGCCGAAATTACAGAATTAGCTGATATAGGAATTGAGAAGGGAACAATTGAAGAAGAAGAACACGGTTTAATACATGGCTTGGTAGCATTTAAATCTGTATTTGTTAGAGAAGTTATGACTCCAAGAGTAGACATGACGGCCGTACCAAGTGATATTTCTTTATCGGAACTTATTTCACTTATTAAGGAATCCGGTCATAGTAGAATTCCGGTTTACAAAGATGACTTAGATACGATCATTGGAATCATATATGCGAAAGATTTATTACCTTATCTGAACAAAGAAGATAGTTTAACAGAATTCAATCTTCAAAAAGCTATAAGGGAATGTATCTTTGTTCCTGAAACAAAACTTATAAGTAATTTGATGCAAGAATTTCAAACCAAAAATATGCACATGAGTATCGTTGTGGATGAATACGGTGGAACTGCCGGATTAATTACCCTGGAAGATATTTTAGAAGAAATTGTCGGTGAGATCAGAGACGAATTTGATAATGAAGAAGATGAAATTATTGAACTTAATCCGACAAAATATTTGATGTCCGGGAAAGTAAATATTGATGAGGTAGAAGAGAAACTTGAAATTGAAATAGAAGCTCCTGATGAAGATTTTGATACTTTAGGCGGATTTATTTTTAATCATTCGGGCACTATACCGGAAGTAGGTTTTTCATTTGAACAATATGGATATTCCTTCACAGTAACTGAGTTGGAAAATAATAGAATCAATAAAGTTAGTATAGAAAAATTAGTGAGATCGGAACAATGAAAAAAGGTTGTTTTCTTACTGTTGTAGTTGCTTTAACCATAATATTAATAGCTGTTTTTTATTTTGTTAGATTTTATGGTGAAGATTTATTGGATGTAGGAAAGGAAAAACTGGTTGAATTTGCTCAAGATAAAATCACCGATGATATTAATAGTTTGCAGGATAATGAATATGTAGATTCCTTAAGAAACGTTGTCGGAGAGTATTTTAGTGAAATCGAAAACCTTGATGTGAAAAATGAATTGGAACGTATTGAAGAGTTCACTGATAATTTTGAAGTAATTTTAATGGATTCAAGAATTGATTCTGCCGAATTTGATTTTATAAAAAAAATTCTAGTGAAAAATGGAAAATGAGAAAAAAACTGAAATAAAAGTTGGAATTACAATCTTGGTATCTTTGCTTATTTTTGTCTTCGTTTATGGATGGGCAAAGAACTTTAGCTTAAGTTCCGAAGAAAAATTATTACACATAAACTTTCCAACTGCTGCTGGATTGGAAATTGGAGATATGGTTAGTGTTAATGGAGTAAAAAAAGGATTAGTGGAATCTATTACTTCTAATAGTAATTTTGCTTTAGTAAATATTAAATTTAGAGAAGATGTCGATTTAAGAGATGATGCAGTATTTTCTATTATGATGTTAGACTTAATGGGTGGCAAAAAAATAGAAATAAGTTCAGGGTTCTCAAACAATGAACTGGACTATAGCAAGATACACCTAGGGAATTTTTCCGGTGATATTTCAACAGCAATGGCAACACTAAGCTCTGTTGAAGCTGATTTGGTTGATGTAATAGGGGAATTAAAGATCTCTCTGCAAGGTGCAAATAATATTTTGAATAATCCCGAATTTTCAGATAATGTTAATACCACTCTAAATGAATTTAAAAATCTTTCTCAAAATATGAATCAGTTTTTAGTTAATAATAGGGCGATTATTAGTGAAACAATTAAAAACACTAAAGAGATTACCGAAAAAACGAATCAACTAATTGAGCGGAATAGTGACCAAGTTACTTCAGTAATTAAGAATCTTGATTCAACACTGGTTTCATCAAATCAGCTTATAGCAAAACTGTCAAAATTAACTAATGAAGTTACAAATTCGGAAAATAATTTAGGTAAAATTCTCTATAATGAGGAAATATTTAATGACCTAAAAGTATCTCTTAAACAACTCAAAGAATTAACAAAAACAATAAACGATCAACTAAATAGCGGTGGACTTGAAGTAAAAGCAGATGTCGATCTTTTTTAATTGCCCCTGATAGAGAAAATAATTTATGATTTTTGGTATTGGAATTGACATAATAGAAATTGAAAGGATAAAATCCAGCATTGAGAAATTTGATGATAGATTTTTGAATAAAATCTATACAAAAACTGAACTTGACTATTGTTTAAGTAAAAAAAATAAATATCAGCATTTTGCAGCTCGGTTTGCTGCCAAAGAAGCTATTGCAAAAGCATTACAGACCGGTTGGAGCAAAGAATTTAGATGGAAAGATGTTGAGATTTATAACGAAAAATCCGGTATGCCCAACGTAAAACTTCTAGGAAATTTAAAAGATTTTCTTGATGCGGATAAATCTCTAAAAATCACAATGAGTCACTCAGAAAATTATGTTACATGTTTTGCAATAATTTATGCTAATAATAAATAAAGAGTGATGAAAGTAGAATTAGATATAAATAAATGGAAAAGAAATAATCATTATCACTTTTTTAAAAATTATGATAATCCTTTCTACAATATATGTAGTAATCTAGAAATTACTGAACTGTATAATGTTTGCAAATCTAATAATTTTTCTTTTTTCCTTGGGTACTTGTATTTATCTATTAAAGCGGCAAATGAAATTGAAGAATTCAGATATCGAATAGAGGATGAGAAGGTTTATATTTATGACCAAATACATCCATATTCTACTATTTTATGTGAAGATAATACTTTTAAATTTTGTGATTTTAAATATTCCGATAGTTTTAACAATTTTTGTGAAAATGCAAAATTATCAATAAAAAAAACATTAGATAATGGTGAACTAATTGCAGGAGATAATAGAAATGATGTAATTCATTATACATCTATCCCTTGGATATCTTTAACAAGTATGACACACGCTAAAAATTTTAATTCGGATGATAGTGTTCCCAAAATTGTTTTTGGTAAAACTTTTGATGAGAATTCGCGATTGATGATGCCGATTTGTGTAGAAGTGCATCATTCATTAGTAGATGGTATTCATGTAGGAAAATATTTTAATTTATTTCGTGAATTAGTTTTAGACTCTGAAAATTTATTAAGCAGCTAAATCCTCTCATTATTTTATAATAATAATTGAAAAAAAATCTATATATAGTTAATCCAACTGCCGGCAAAGGAAAAGGGAAGAAGGGCATTCCTTTGATAAAATCATTTTGCAAAGACAATAGTTGTAAAATAGTTGAAACCAAATATCCTTTACACGCAACTGAGCTGGTTATTGAAAATAAACAAGAATATAAAAATATAATAGCAGTAGGCGGCGATGGCACTGTAAATGAAGTTATTTCTGGGATTGGGGCCGGAGCACACAATAATTTAGGCGTGCTCCCAGTTGGAAGCGGTAATGATTTTTTTAAAAATATTGATTTGGGAGAATCATTAAAGGATAGTTTATCAATTATTAACTCTCCGGATCTTCAGAAACAATTATTGGTAGATATTGGTAAAATAAGTTTCACAGAAAATGGTAATAAAGAGCAAAAAACGCATCTCTTTGTTAATAACCTTGGATTTGGATTTGATGCTTATGTTGGGTATATAAATCAGAATAATAAAGCGTTTAGTGGAATAACGTCGTACTTATATGCAGTCATAAAAGCATTATTCAACTACAAAATGATAAACATAACAATGAAATTTGATGATAGAGAAATATCGGGTTCTAAATTATTAGTTTCAATAGGGAATGGAATTAGTTCCGGAGGCGGATTTTTTTTAACACCGGAAGCTTTAATAAATGATGGGCTTCTAGATTTAAATATTATTGAAAAGGTAACTCGAAGACGTTTGTTAATGGCTTTACCAATGGCTCTGGCAAATAAAATAGATAAGATACCTGAATCAAATTTAAACAAAGCTGAAAGAATTAAAATCAATTTAGAAGAACCATATTTCGCTCATTGTGATGGGGAAATAATATCCAAAGAATTATCTACTGCAGAAATAACATTATACAAAAATGCGTTAAACGTAATAACAAGTAATAGGTGAAATTATGTTTATGAAAAAACCTTCACACCGTAAATTTGACTACCAGCCTAGACATTACAAACCGGAATTAGATGAAGGGGAAAAAAGAAAAAGAAAGTTGGGATTTAGGTCGAACTATAGGAACAAATCTAAATCTAAGCTGCCAATGGCGTTAATAATAATGTTTTTAATAATATTATATTTTTTCTTAAAATATAATGGACATATCTAGAGTAGAATAAGTTAGTTTACATAATATACATTATAGGACATATAGCAAGTATCTTCATTTGTAACGTCATATGATATAACTCTTTATAAATACTTAAGATATACCCTCTATAACCATTCACAATAAGTTCACAAATAGTGAATATTAGTGAATTCTACTTCACAAATTATCACACTTAATACAATGTAATATAAAGCCTTTTCATTTAATAACTTGGGTTACCAAAAAGATACAGTTCACAAATTTCACTTGTGAACACTTTTTATCATTTCCCTAAAACTGCACCACCAGTTAGACCAAGAAGCAACCATGCCCAAAAAGGCATTTTCTCAAAAATACTTGGTTGGAGTCGTTCAATTTCTTCTTCCAGTAGTTCAATTGTGAAATCTTTTTTAACAATAATACTATCCTTTAGACCAAGTGAATTTTCATACAAAACAATCAAGGAATCCTTCTTAACTATAATATCCCTCAATGATACATATTTACTCAGAACGGTTGTAATGTATTTCAATTCATCATGCGTAATCTCTGCATGATCCGGGTTAATAGCTTTTATGAATGTACTCTCTTTCTTCTGCCCGTAAACTGATATACATACCAATAGTAGTATCGATATTTGTAGAATTGTAAATTTTTTCATTTCTTTTTTCTGCTTCTTTTTCCTTGGTATAAATATTTTTTACAATTGTAAGTGCCGTATCTTTTTTAGCATCAAGTTCAATTCTCAGTTGTGAGATTTGGTTAGCTTGTTCCGCAAATTTAGCATCTACATGTGCTTTTTGCTCAGAGTTCAATTCATTTTTTAAGTAGATAGAATATCCGACCAAAACACCTATAATAGCCAAAAAAATAAGTGTGCTTAAATCTTTAATTCTCATTTTAATTGTTTTGTTTATTAAAGAAATTCGTCCAAAGTTTCGGTACAAAATCCTTTACTGCAACAAAGAATTTTCTACTAAACATGAAATAAAAAACAACTGAAGAAAACCATATAATCAGAATTGCCAGAATTATCTCTGGAGCTGTATATTTTGCTTCAAGAATAATGATCCAAGTATAAAGCCCGGTAACAATACTTACCCAAAATAATATTAAAGCTGTTTTTTTTATTTGATTCTTTCTCCAAGCTGGCCTAATGTAAAAACTCCCTTTGATAAAAAGAGCAGAAAGTATAGCAGACAATAACACAAAATAAATTCCCATTCCTTCTAGAATATTCACCATTTACCTCTCTATTTTTTTATTAACTCAATAATTGCATCTAATTTTCCTGCATTGTTAGCAGTTTCTTTAGTTATTCCATCCAGTTTTTCATGGGTTTCATCAAACTTTTTATTGTAATTCCGGTTTTGATGTTCAATAGCATCCTTATTTTCTTTTATTGGCTTGAATATCATTTGACTAAAAAAATATTTTAATCCTATCATGATCCCTATTCCTATCGGACTAATTATAAACCACCACTCTTTCAGAAATTCCATATTTTTCCTTATTTTCGCAATACAATATTTTGATTAACCATGAAACAATTAACACTCGGCGATAGAGCTGAAATAAAACAATTAACAGAAAGAGAGCCTGAACTACTCGAATTTCACAGACTTTACGTTTCGAACTATTTCGAAGTGGAGAAAACAAACGTTCAGTTCGACATTCAATTCGCTCGTGAAGAAGTCGAGAAAATTGAAAATATCCTAAGGCAATTAGATCAGTTAAGATTAAAAGCTGGGATGCAGTATTAAATATTCCCCTTCTCACTTATTATTTGAACCTCTATTTATTTGAGAATTATAAAGAGTTCCGTCAGCATTTGTTACTCTGTTTCCAAACCGATCAAAGAAATTGGGACCAAGGATAGTTAATATTCGTGAATCCATATAACCGTTATCTTGTGCTGAGGTAGTTTGCATTTCATAAGTAGTTGTGTTTATTATATTGCTTAAAGTTTTAGCAACATTAGTTTCTTTTATATTGTTAGTAGCGGTGTCATTAGCTACTAAGGCTGATTCAAAACCACTTAAAGAATAATAATTCGGAGTAAAAGTAGATCCATTGTATTGACCGTACACTATAGTTGAATCATAAGTATCAACTGTCTGATCATTCCAGATATAATTATTTCTTAGTATAAAAGGTGAATTTCCTTGTTCACTGATTAGAAAATCTATATCACCGGTAGCATTGGTAAAACTTGGATGACCAGTACCTTTCTTAACGTGCTTCCTACTCATATTTATAAATGCGTTGTTAATCCAGTACAACGGGATTGCTCTTTGATATTTACTTTCATAACTGATTGGAGTTGCATTAAAATTAAGATAAGTGTTATTAAAAAACCAATGTTCATTAGCTACCGCACTTAATGCAGTTCCGCTTGTATGTCCAAATTGAAAGCTATTTCCCATTCCAGCGGGAGCTGGTTTATCCCATCCACCAGTTGAATTAAAATGATGACTTATCGAATCTTTGAAATTTGTCCAGTCTACAAAAGTGTTAAAATAGGTGTAAGTATACTGTGCAATATTTTTTGTCCGCATAGTCCCATTTTTCATGAGATTATTATAGATATGAATATTGCTAGGATAATAAGATGCACCAGCTGTACTTTCACCAATCTGATAAGGTCGGGCATAATCCATCGTGATATTTGTTCCTATTACATTATTATGGAAGCGAACATTGGTCGTATTACCTGTTGATGATATTACTCGGAAAGGCATTGTTGTAATATCCATAAGCCAAGAATCATATATATCGATATTTGAAGTAGAGTTTTGTACATCTAAACCATTGTTTGCTGAAAAATATTCATAGTAAATATGACCAGTACCACTTACATCAGCATATCCAGAATAAATAGAATCTCCAAACATAGTTACAGTTGCACAATCATTAAATCTTATTGCCATATACTCAAATTTTGTGATGTAGCTATTAGAAAAAGTAACATTATCACAATTCTTAAAGGTAACTGTAAAGAAATCAGAACCTTCAAATACTAATCCGTCTACAGTTAAATTATCTGTATTTTCGAAATTGATTAATTGCTTAAAACCACCTATATGTTTAATTGAATTATATTTAGTAGCGGGGTTTATACCTGCCGAATCCCAAACATGAACTTCTCGTACTGCCGCCATATCATATTTGTTAATTGTAAATCTATAGTTTGCATTAGGCCTACCAAATGTTGAATCTTTTGCTGCCCCAGTAGCAGCTACCGTAGATCCTTCAGCAGAAATGTCCGGGCTTAACCACATTGGCGTTTCTTTATCATCAAACCAAAGTCTTGAACATCCAGTTTCTTCAAGGTCATAATAACCAAAATCACTAAAATCATATGTCCAGAATGTTGTACCATCACTGTAGGTAGTATTATCCAATACCCAATGACTAGTATTATCCCATCCATAAAGTTCTTGGTAAACAGTGAATTTAGCCTTATCTGTAGAAAAGAATTTTACACCATTTGGAAGATTGATAAAATCCCATGCTGTGGAATTTACTGCTGTTACTCCGTATACATATTCTTTTTCGAAATCACCAGAAAAATGTACTAAATCATTTACAGAAAGATTTGCCACCCAACCGGCTTCAAAAGTTGCCATATCCATTTCGCTACCAATTTCTGTCGCTGTTGAAAAAGTAGTATTAGTACCTGTTGCTTTGACGTAATAATCAGCATATATACTAGGAGCAGAATACAAAAGGGTATCTTCATTAGAAAATGGAGAATAGTCAGTATTATTTTTATATCTTACTTTATAGCTATATTCATCACCATCACTAACAGAATGCGAATATGATAAACCACCGCCTAATACATATTCTAAAAGATAATAAGGAATATCAACTGATCCGTTCAAAAATTTCTGTGCATAAATTTCATATCCGTCATAACTAGGATAAGTTTTTTCTATTAAAAAATTATCGAAATATGAATATTCTCCATTATCTGTGACACACTGTAAATATATCTCTAATGAATCAGTGCCTGAAATATTACTTAATGTTGCTGTATATACAGTATCTTTTGTTGATTGATAATTAACATAATATTCTCTTGTATTTTTATTGATTATAACAAACCATACTGAATTGGCTGTACCAACTTCAGCATCAACTGAAAATCTATATGTATCTGTTGAATTTACAGATACCATTAAAACAGTTGAAGGCCAAGCAGTACCTAAATTATCATCAAAAGTTTTCATTTTTCCATTTTCAATAACTCTTTCTTTTGGTTCACCATGACGTGGTTTCCAATCTATTGTATCAGATTGATTTGTAAAATCATAACTAATATATTCTAATGTATCTGGAATATTAGGATCACTCCAAGAAAGATCTATAGAACCATCACCATTTGAAGCAGTGAGTTCTGTTGGTGCTGACAATAAATTTTCAAGCGGCAAGTTAGCTACACCTTGAATAGTCCATTCCATCGGACTTCCATTACCATTATGAGTAATAATAAAAGTATCAATAAATGCACCATTTGCCGATATTGGATTGAAATATATTTCTAATTGAGTAGAATCTCCCGGAGCTAATGAACTCACATGCCTTGCAGAGTTGGAATAAAAAGGGGCATTTAATCCAGAATAGCTTGTGATATTTAATGTGCTAGCTGATAAGTTTTTTATCCAAGGGAAAATAACAGTTGCTGTTGTAACAGTATCAAAATCAATAGCATCTGCAACCAAACTGTTAAGATTTTCAACATTGACACTAACTGCTAAAGTATCCTCACCCTTTTGAGTTGTATTATTAACAATCAAGTTAACGGAATGACTTCCTAAAACATCACCCTTTACTATAACACCCCTTGAAATTGTGTCGCCATGCTCAACAACAACCTTATAGTAATTCTCTTTTACAGAGAAATTATCCATTGTTGCTTTTGCATTCTCAGTTAAGCTTAATGAAAATCGGGGATACTTTTCTGCCGTTGCTCCATTAACTGTTCCATGATTATTTCCTGTATCATCTGTCCATTGAGAGAATGAAACATTACCACTTGTTCCGTTAAAGTCTATTTTTAAGCTATCTGTAGATATATCAATTTTTAAATAAAGATTACTTACTTCTGTATTTGACAATGCTCTGTTATATCTATTAAAAATATAAATATTTCCTCTGTGATCACTTCCACCTCCATATCCCCTGCCTATTTCTTCAACTCCTTGAATTTTTCCATCATAATTCGTTGCAACACCTATGCTATCTCCATTGTAATACCATTTTACAGTACCATTACCATTGTATACATAAACATATTCTAATTTATTTTCATGTAAACCACTTATTTCACTATACCCTGTTGTTGTTTCATCTGTCCAATTTTCAAATTGGATATAATCACTATCACTAGGTCGCTCAACAAATTTTATAAAATCTTTATAACCATTTCTACCCATTAAATAATACGAATTTGTTGTGTTGTTTTCTAAGTCATAGGAAAATACAATTCTTAGTGAATAAGCATCTGTACTATCATAATTAAAAGGATTAAATGTTATATAGTCATCTCCATCAAAACTATAATGATTATCTGCTTCTTTGCCAAGAATAGAAAAGCTATAAGTTGAATCTGTAGATGTTAACTGATCTGTAGAATCTTCTTCAAATACTAGATCTTCTGAATAATATTGCCAAATTAATTTTCCTTCCTTTATTGTTTGAGAACTATCTTCTAATTCGTATAATTTAAAATTAGCTATATATAACGTATCAAGATTAGCATCATCAGTAAAAGTAGAAACTGCATCATCAGTTAAATATATTCTTGTTGTGTAAACATCTTCCGCTTTCACTTTTGCTGTAAACTTTGTCCATGTGCCAATAACAGAACCATTAGCAGGATTGTGTGATATACCCCATGCACTATTTGCTAAGGAAAAACCATTTGCGTGAGAATTTGAAGACGGAAAAAGATATTCTATTTCAAAATAATACCACTTATTAACTGTTTGAGATAAATCTTTTTGGGCTCTATGTGTTGTGTTTGTTTGATCATAAATAGATATAGCAAGCACATTATCATAAGAGGTTGATCCATCTGTAACTTTATCAATATTACCATCTACTACGGAATTATTTGAATTAGAAAAACCGTCCGTACCTAAGCTAAAATCACTTTCATAAAATATGGACTCCCCCTCTTTCACATCAACACTCAAATTATAGAATTGATTTTTTTGCATACCTTCAGTCGCAAGAACTATTTTTGCACTATCCTTATTAGCAGCCACGTTGCTAAAAGTTGCTGTACTATCTGAATTATTCGTAAGCGATGCACCGCCCTCTGTTCCCCAATCCCCAATCGTCGTTGTATCAGAAAAAATTCCATTAGAATCAGCAACCAATTCAGTATTAGGCAACAGAGCAATTACGTTTGTGTCTGAAAGATCTATTCCCTCAATTATAAAAGGATTAAAGCCCATTGAGTGAGTAAACATAATAGAAATCAAAGAATCACTATCGCCATAATTTATATTAACCGTTGGTGTTAGCGTGTAGATATTTGCTTTTCTTATCTGCGGTAAAAGCAAATGAGGTTGTCCGTACAGACTAAAAGAAAGTAATAGCAGTAAAAATATTTTCTTTACCATGAATAACTCCCTTTAGCAACTGTGGAAGTAATATATTTCAAAACTACTTCTACATATTCACCAACTCCAAAATTTGGATTATTTTCATTAGGATCACCTACCCAATCAATTGTTACACCGGGAATATTTATTGTTACTGCATCCTGACTATAAATAGTAAACGAAACCCAACCTGAGCTATAGTTTATAACGTCAATCGTCTGAGCACCCTGAGCACCATAGATCCCGGCTATGTAGTTTTTATTTGAAAAGTCTAGCGTGTCAGTAGACTGTGAGAAAGTTGTGGGTGCATTTGAACTAAGTATTTTTGCATCGAGCCTCTTAACTTTTTCTTCATCAATAAATTTAATCCAAAATTTATTGTAATCTTGATCAAGACCAACAACATATAATGAGTTTAATTGCAATCCACTACCGTCAGTATCATTTTGACCACCAAGACTAAAGACATCTCCAACATAAACATCCGCATCCGTTATATTTGGCAAACTAGTTACCGAAACAATTCCAGATCTTGCATTACTACTACTAAATCCAGTTGCTGAACTTGTATACCTAATTTTCCCGGTAGATATTTTCTTTTCACCTTGCAATCCGCTTTGATCGCCATTAGCTAACCAATAGGATAGATTTGCAGATCCGAATCCTTGTTTATCTATCCAAGCCTTTGTTACAAAATCAACTCTATATTTGTCATTATCAGAATTCTTTGCATTAAGGTGTAACAAAGAATCTTGGTCTGAAAAGTAAAATCTCATATTCCCACTTAAAGAATCAGATAGCAAAGAGGACGAATATGGCATATACCAAACACCGTTTCTTATATCAAAAATACCGGTTACTAAGTATGTTGCAAAAAGTGTGTCGTTTGCATTATCATAAACAACATGATTACTATCAACAAGCCCATGCTGAACAAGATCATTTGTAGTTGCATAGTTTATTATTGCACCGTTTTTATATTGAGCAATTTGACCGGTTGATGTGTTAATGAATATTCCGTTGTTTGTCGTTGTACTTGCTAGTTCTGCCAATTGGATTGCATTTAAGAAACTATATGTACCATCAATTGATTGATCCCCACTAACACCCAATAATTCAGCAAATTTCTCATAAGAATAAATGTAAATCTTAGGATTGTTAGGATCACTATAATCATAAACCTCAATGTATGTTTTCTGCTTATCGGCCGGTTCATTGGTTAACTTAGTGTATTCAGAAGGATCACCGGGATAGCTTTGTGCGTTTATCAGCAAAGATGATAAAAATATTATTATAGTTATAATTTTAATATTCCACATATCATATTCCTTGTTTTATGGTGCGACTCTTGCTTTACCGGTATTCGGATTTATTCTTACCATTCCGCTAACTGGATCTACTCTAACTTTATTTGACAATACCATTTTGCTTAAATCAACTACCTTTAACGTCTCGAATGAGAAAGTTAATATGTCGTAATATTTCCTTGTTTTTAACCAACCCCATTTTATCTTTAGCAAACAAAGAACTTTTTCACCATTTAAGTTTTGGAAATATTCTCCTTCAGAAAATGGCGCACAATAAACTTTTTTGTGGTTGAATTGGTAGAGTCTATTAAACTCATCAATATATTGTTTTTCTTCACCCACATAACTTTTGCATTCAAATATGTATCTTTCGCCAATATGGTCTATATCAATTGATCCATCCAAGTTATCCTCAATTCGCCTTTCAATAATTACCGGTTCAAACCTTGTGATAACATTATTGATAATTATTTGTTCAGTAGAATTATATTCAAACCTTGTATTCCCTGATGTCCCAAAAACACTCATTAAGTCACCTCACCCAAATACAATGCTTCAATATTAGTTGTACCGGCCTCTATCAACTTGTTAAGACTGAGGATTTGATATTTTCTATTTTCATAATGGAAGTTTTTCAAATAGTTTACACTTAACCCTTTATGGATAAGAGTGTCTAACCAATTTTTAACGTTTGTATTCCTATGGTGATAATGTAATCTTGGCTGAATCTCATATGGCGGATAAAACGTTGATCCAAGAATATTGTCCTTCATTTGTTCGGTGTAGTAATAATCGCCGTTTCTAAATATCCAATCATTTGTAACTTGCCCCGGAATCCAAGTAATTGGAATCTCCAGTGATTTATCAGATACATTTATATAAGACTCTTTGTCTGGCAGTTCAAATAAAACCGAACCATCAGCGTTTTTCGTAGCTACATATAAAAGTTTTGGATAACCAATCCCTCTAATACATTTTTTAATATTTAGCGATTGCAGATTGTTTTCGTTATAGTAGTATAGTTTTTGAAAGAAGGCATTGCTGTTATTAACAACTCCGGTAAATGCAAATTTTCTTTTAGCTAAAGCTATTAGTGTATCACCTAAACTTTCTCCATTGTAAAATTCATCATAGTTAGTATAAAGTTCGCTCCAAGTTCCATCATAAAGTGTTTTTTGTGTACCGGTTACATAATGCGTAATACCGTAATAATTCCAATCATGGTTTACTTCAAAAACAATGTTGGAATTAATTAGCCTATAACAATCATGAATAGCTTCATTTAATGAAGACGAATTACCAACGCCACTACCTAACCCAATAGGGTTTTTACTTCCACCGGATGAATCAAACAACATGGTCTCAAAAAGTATGTTGGTATTGCTTGTAAATTCTAAATCTAAGTGTTTATCATCGTATAGTATAGATTCTTCCGTATGTTTACCTTCAAATTCTAGCTCACTGTTTATAAATACCTTACAAGTAATTTCTAAGTTATATTCATTTGGAGAAAACACTTTGTTCTCTAAATAATTATCAAGATCTCCAATTTGCAAGTGGTAAGAACTTGGCACCAACAAATAATCATTCATGTCAAATTGCAATTCCAAATTTCCGTAATTCGTAATTTTCACCCGAACGTCTTCGGCGGTTTTTTCAACAATGCTAGATCCGTTGTTGTATTCAAAAATCAACTGAATTTCAATTGTATCATCACCAACAACTTTTTCGCCAAATATTATTTTAACAGATTGTTCCATTTATCCGTGATATCTCTTATAAATATTTGAACCTTTCTTATTACTAAAATATATCTGTCGGTTAGTCACTCTTGCATTTAGTGTAGTGCTGTTTATACCTCTATCAAAAGCTTCGCTTAAATTTTGCAATAACATATTTTGCACTTCCAACATTTCGTTTGTTTCTTTCATATCGTTATTAGCCTTACTACCGAAGCCAGACATACTTATCCTTTCGTTTGGTGTTATATATCCACTATTTGCACCCATCATTAAATAGTCATGACCATTTACGGAAAGACCCTCAATTCCCTTTTCATTTACTTCATAAAATTTCATAGGAGAAGTATGGCCGCCGCCGGCTTTTCCACCACCGAATAAATCCCATATGAAACTAGCACCCGGAACAATCGAGGCCGCAGTGCCCAAACCACCGGCAAAGGTTCCATCGTCTTTTCTTAGCGCATCGCTAATTCTTAATGCAATTTGCAATGCTTGATTCATACTTGATAATAGAGTTTTTCCATGCCCGGAAAATGCATCTTCTAAAGCAAACCCAAGTTCACTGGCATTATTATACATACGATTAAACAAACGATCTTGTTCTGCAAAACTCTGCTCTATCCAATCAAGAACTAATGCTTTCCTTGAACCTGTGTTTTCTTCATTCCTTTGAGTAAACCTTATATCCGGCGTACGCATTATTTTTTTCAACCAAACATCCGCATTATCAGCAGTTATATTTTGATCTTGCATCATAATTCCGGACACATTCCCAATTGGAGAGTATTTAACCGGTTTGCTGGTTAAATAATTACTTAGTTTTTTTTCTTGCTCTAAATTCTGTATATACTTACCAGACCACACAACTAATTCTTTTCTTAAATCCCTCAACTCAGTAATTTTATCATTTATTTCGTCTTGAGTTGCAGAATACATATTGAATGTTTTAACTAAACTTTTAGCATCATTGTTTGTCTCTTTCACAAAATCATCATTAGTTACCATGCCAAGGCTGGGAATAAATCTTTTCCCAGTTCTTAAGTTTTCTAAATCATCTTTACTAAATTGCCCAGCGTTAAAATCTAAACCTTTGCTATACCATTGATTTGATCTGCTCCCAGTCATAATTTGCCCGGCCTCTATCAATTGAGCTTTCAGTTTCGGTAAACTCTCCGATATTTTATCTATTACTTCAGTCACTCCATCATATAAATTAAGGTAATATTTTAAATATGCATCCAATCCGGATATTGCATTCGTTACTGGCGTTTTTGCCAACTTAGCAAAGGTTTGGACTAATTTGTTTACGTTTTCGCTTAGCTTGCTTGCATTACGTGAAGTTTTTTTCTCTTGCTCAGCAAAAGCTTCACCCATAGCATTTGATGAGTTCTTCATGGAGTCTAAATCCTTGGCAGCCATTTTTGCATTTCCGCCTGTTAACTGTAACATTCCTTTAACTGCTTCAGCTCTACCAAATAATTTTACCATCGCTTCTTGATCACCATTAAGAGCAAATTCCAGATCCACTAAGAATTTCTGTAATCCCTTTGCTTTTAATGCTTGTATGGAAAATGCTTCAGCAACTTGTTCACTCATTCCACGAGCACGCTCCTGCCCTTTTAATACACCAGTAAATACTGCATTTAACTGTGTAGCTGCTTGACTTGTAGAAACACCTTGTTTTGTTATTGTTGCTAATGCACCGGCTGTTTGTTCAAAACTTAAACCCAACGAATAAGCCATTGGGGCAAACTCTGAAATAGAAGATGCAAGTTGCTCAAAATTAGTTTTACCTAATTTTACTGTTTGGAACATAATATCGGATATTTTTGTAGCCTCGGATGTCTCTAAATGGAATGCATTCAAAACGGTGGTTAGTCCGTCAACTGCTGTTTCTACAGAGCTAATACCCGCAATTGAAGCTTTTGTAGCTATGCCTAAAAATTCTATAGCATCACCGGCAGAAACACCGGCAGAAACGGTTTGATACAATCCATTGGTTAAATCTTCTGTTGATACACCAAGTTCAGATTGTAAAGCTTCAACTTGTTTTGTGTAGCTGGCTAATTCTTTTTCGGATAGTTTCAGAATGGTATTAACATTTCTCATTCCATCTTCAAGATTTATAAAAGAATCAACTCCTTTTTTAATAACAAGACCCATCGCCAAACCGGCACCGGCTACTCCGCCAAATGCCATAGGCAAACGTTGCGTCGCATTAGCCAACATATTTGCAGACCTTTGCATTCTGGCAGTTGAAGATATTACACGTTTTTCCGCCGTAGCGACTCTTCTCTCAAGTTTAGCGAGCCTAGCATTAAAGGTAATATCAATAGTGTTTTTTTTAGCCATTGTTTAATTTATTATTAACCATTTTTTTTAATCTCAACATTCTATCTTTTGGTGTTTCCATTTCCAGTTTACCACCGGACTTATAATTACAAATATTAGATACCTGGTTAAGCAGTGAATTATATTGCCGTTGTGTCAGATTGCGTAAATCGTCCGGTTTTAATCCTGAATAAGTTTCAAGCAATAAGGCATCTGCTACTTCGGCAGATACTTCTAATCCTTCTTTTTTTTTACTTGCCGGTGGATTATTTCAGCCAATTTGTGCTGATCGGCCATTGGTAATTTTTCTGAAAAATCAACCAATGATATTTCATTATTTGTTTTTAAATATTCTTTATAAGAGTTATTTATTTCTGCTTCGGTCTCCCCTTCCATTTCTAATATCAAGTCCAATACTTTTTGAACTTCATCCTCAGAAATAAGATCTTGGAAATCCTCAAAAGATGTATCCGGATTATTTATTTTGAAAGAATCATAAATAAATTTCAATTGATGACTTTTATCACTTACTACAAATGCAATTATCTCTTGTGAACTGTAAACCTTACCTACTTCGCTCATTAACAAAGTTGTCTGTACGTCCTGATCATTAACATGTTTCTGGATATACGCAAAGTTTTTGTCTTTTAACTTTTCTTGTAAAGTGACAAAATCAACATCCCTTTTGTTGCGTTCAGCAAAGGAAAAATCACCTGATTTAATTTTTATTTTTATACTTTTTCTGTCCATAATAATTTTAAGACGTAGAAACGTTTATACATCTCCACGTCTATAACCTCTATTATTCTTTAAGTAGTTGTATCTGTTAATTCCCACAAACCTGTTGTTACAAAATCAAAGGTAATTACTTGTGCATTTTCACCTGGGACATCTAAAGATTCGCCTACCCTAGTTATTATTGCGGGGCCACTCCAGAATCTTGTTGGTGTAGAACTTAATTTGATCGTTAATACAGTACCCATAGCTGGAAGATCAACCCCCTGCAGAACCAATCCTTCAATGTTCCCGCTCCCCTCAATAAAACCATTAGGAATTTTAGAGCGATATCCAGCTGAAGCATTACTAGATCTTGTTGTGTCAATTGTACCCGTTGATCTTTCAAAATCCCATTTAGTTATATCAATTTCTGTAGGTGTTGCGCCATAATGCGCCTTTCCCTCTAAACCACTAACCGGATCGTTTAAGGCCATTTTATTTTCTCCTTATTAAATGTTTATATTCTCTATCTCTAATATCAATTGCTTAATTCGCCGTATAATCTTTCCCATTTTTTCTACATACTTTATGTCTGTAGCGTAATTCTTCTTTCCGTTACTTTGTAATGCTATTATAAAGTCCAAAGGATCTGTATATAGAAATGCATGAGGCCAATTCTTTTTTATCACTTTCCCATGATCCGTGAAACTAGCGGCTGGCGTTTTATAAACTCTAAACCAAGCATCAACTTTCACTCTTTTTCCCTTTATATATTCATGTGTTTTTAATGACTGCTTTTTACCCTTCCAACTCTTAAAAGCTTTAACACCAAAGAAGTTGTTACCTTTTGCATATTTTCCCCATCCGCTTTCTAAAGCTCCTTGAGCTAGAGTAACCAATACCGGTACGCCGGTTAATATCTTACTCTTAAAAGCATCATAGAAATAAGCTCTAACAAAATCTTCCGGTGATTTGACCTCTTTTATCTCCCTACTAGGACGATCTTTTATTTTGCTTAAATGTTGTCCGATTAGCATATATGCTCCAGTGGCATTCTAATAATCTGTTTTGTTGTCTGGTGTCCATTTATTGTTTACTCTATGAGTAATTGTAAACTCTACCCATCCTTCGGCCATTTCTGTCGATTTATCAAAGTTGGGTTCAATATCTTCATCAAATGCAACAATTACCCAATAGCCATATTTGTTTTCAAAGAAGGATATGTTTGAATGAACCATCTTTTTCACATCATGTATCATGTTTGTAATCATTGTATGAACATCTTTTCCATCATTTATATTTTTAGGTATTCCACCAATTTCAATTCTAATTTTTATTGCTTCATAAAATCCATTACTTGCAGTACCTTCCCCATCCATATCTTTTATATTCAAATATCTTTTATCATCTTTTCCTAATGCTCTTTCTAACCAATGAGATATTTCACTTTCCGCAAAATCAGTTAAATAACCATTGGCTGTAACTATTGTTTTTGCTTTAGTAATAAAATCGTTTGCTATGGATTGTCTTCTTGTCATATTCTTTTCTTGTAATCCCGGTTTGTCCGGAATCTATTTTAATATTTATATAATTGGACTATACTAAGTCCGATGCCATCCGGTAATATTTTTTTAATTTTCAGACTTAACGTCTCTGATGTTGCCAAAACATTAATTGTTACCTTTGAATCTTCTTGTAAACTTTCAACGTCGGTGGATCTGCATTCATACCAAGGATCTGAACTATCAAAACTTTGTTGTAAACCAAGTGTGTCGTATTCATTATGAAAATGACCTTTTATAGAACTGGAAGATTCGAATGGTGTCATTGAATCTTCCAGACCAGTATTAACAAATTCATCTATTGGAATAATTGACATTAGTAAACCGTTTGCACTATTATTACTTTTTGATAAGTATCCGTTGCATCGTTACCTGAACTGCCGGCTGTAATTGTTACCTTAAGTCTATTGTAGCCTTTAGCCTCTGCCTTAGTTATTGTGGTCGCTCCTTCAACATAAGTTGCTGTTCCATCAGCATTATTTATTGTTAAAGTTGCACCTTCAAGTGCTTCATAAATGTTTATGCCGGTTACATCGCTTCCCTTATATGTAACCGGATGAAAATCGAACCCACCTTGAACATCTAATGAGTCAATATCAATTTCACCCATTGCATAAACGCTGTAAACAATTGAATCAAACGGAGCAAGGTTTTCCAGATCACAGTAATATATTTCTGTGCCGGAATTTGCAATACTATCAATTTTTACAACTGAATTGACTTGCGCCGTTAACTGTGCTCCAAACAGTAACAACACCATAATAATTCCAAATAATATTTTCATTTTGCACCTACCTTTTTATAATTAAACTATTTCTTGGCCACTAATTCGCCAAGTTTTGTATTTTCATCAATTGGTCTGAACAACAATTCCATCTTACTGAGGCCAGAAACATTAACAATATCTCCGGCTTTCTTAGGTACGGCTTTATCAGAATTATGTTCTTTAACTCTGCATTTTTTATTTAGCTTTACCTTTTCAACTTTTCTAATTCTTTCTGCCGTAAAGTCTTTTGTTGATAGTGCCATTATTTTTAACTCCTTCAAAATATTTTAATATTTACGGGACGTTTTTACGTGCCGTTTTAATTTTTATCTTAAACCTATAAGCCAACATTGCTTGAAATTGAAAAAGCAGCCGCATGTCGGCAGATATAATCAAAATCAATAAAGCTTGTTACTTCAACATTACCGGCTCTTGAGTTTTCACCGTAAGGATTTACTAATAACTCTAATATTCCATACTCAACTAAGATTAACTGATTCCATACACCGAAGAATAAATGCTGAGAATTTGCATTCTTAGTAATGTGTGATGGATAATTATTCATCAAACCGCTATCATTCATTAAATAATTACCAGTTCCGGTTTCCCTTAAAACAGTTTTCATTTTCCCTTTGACCAATGGATTAGTTATCCAGCCCATTGAATTAATATCTGCATTTGCATCTTCAACATCTGTTTCAAATTCAACAATTTTAGGCCAACTAGGAGTTGACATATCAACCGTTCCAACGCCGGTTACATTTGCAATGCCTTCCGGATCATTCCCAACGCCGGTTCCATGTAGGCCTTTGTTGTCTAATCCATTTCTGTTTAATGCGAGAATATCTGATAATACTAATCCATCAATTGCCGGGTTAGATCTACTCAATAATCTTCTTGTATATTCTGTAGTTATTGTTCCGGTCTTTGGAGTACTAGTTACATGGCCAAGCGTTAAGAAGCTTTGATTTGCTGCACCACCTTCTCCAACCATACTAAATGTTGCAGAACCAACTTGTTTTGGAATGTCCAGATCTTCTTTCTGACCAGACAATATTGTTATTCTGGCTTGTCCTAATACGGATTTGTTTCGCAACATTTCAATAAAAGCATCCCCTTTGTTTTCTGTTCCGACCAAATACCCACCGGCAGAGTCTGTGGCAACTTGCAAAGCTCTTTCCATCATCTCACGATTATTAAGTGCTAATGCCAAACGGAAATTAGCATTTAAGTTATTAGCTGTATTTGCTCCAACCAATTGAACTTCTCTTGGCAATACTATACCACCGTTCTTTGGTTCAACCTTTTTGTGTACTGTATCAAGTGCTTCTTTTTCTTTCCCGGCTTTTGACCAATCTTTATTGAGAACAGCATCCAATGCTTTTGTAATTGAGAAATCAATCGCTTCTTGGTTGGTCATACCAATTTCGGTGGCTGGCGTTTCAACTGCGCCACCATTGTTAAGGTTATCGAGCACATAATCTCTGAATTTATTTACATCCCAGTTCTCATTTATAGCTCTTTCAGTTGCCGCCTTTTCATCTTTGAATTGGCCTTTGAATTTGCCAGCAAAATCATTGATTTTTTCTTCTCTAATCCTGTTCTTTCCTATTGCTTCATCGGCAAATTTCTTTTTTTCTTCTTCAGTCATTGGACCATCTCCCTTTATTGAAATTATTTTTGTCACACTATTATTTAATTCTTTAATGCTGTTTTTAATTCCATCTATCTCTTTTGGATCAACATTATTTAGGTTTTTAACCGGAAAGTTATTTAGGTCTATAAATTCGCTCCTGAACTTTGCTCTATCATCTGCGCCAATAGCAACAAGTGAATCTTCTTTAAGATCCCACACTTCCCTAATCAATAATGTAAAATCATCACCATAATCATTACGGTATTCTTTACCGTCTATTTCAGTTCTTTCTTTTGGAGCTACAACAATTGTATGTTCATCATATGTTTTATAACCAATGGATGTATCTGTTAGGTGCTCATCTTGCACCATGTTAAACTCTCGTTTTGCTTCTCGCTCAAAATGGTAATCACCTAATATTATTGGTTCGCCTTTTTCATCAACACCGTCAACTATATTTCTAACAGAACCCTTTATTTCTTCGGTTGAATATCTGGAATGAGAATCGAGCAAAGGGACTTGGCCGTTTTCCGGAATCCGGCAACCTTTCATCAATAATATTTCTCTTACCGGTTCCCATCTGTACCAATCAAAAACAATGACCGGCTGTTCGGTTGCAAGAACTCCCTTTTCAATAATCATGTCTTCAGCTTTAACAGACTCAGTTCTAATAGTAGCTGACCGGCTAAACCAATCTTTATATTGCTTGTTTAAGTCCTTTCGATTCATTTCCTTCACCTTTTTCTATATTATTATTTTTCTTTATATCTTCTATTGTTACACCTTTCTTTTCCATATACTCTTTTTCATATGCGAACTGATCAATAGTTTCTTCAAAGTCCATCCCTTGTTCGGCAAGTATTACAGAAAGTGTTTTTTGTTTTGCTTTCCAAGCATCGTAATTTGCTTTTACTTCATCTTTCGGATTAACCATTTTCCATGTTCTGCCCTGGAAGTGTGGTTTGTTGAACTGATCAAAGTTGAGAATATCCAAATCGACTAAATCAGCAAGCAACGCATGAGTTAAAACTGTTTCGAATGTATCAATTAGATCATGATCCGTTATCCAAGTATGCAGTTCCATCCATAAGTCTTGTTCATCTAAAAATGATCCACGTGTTGAAGTGTAGTTAGCATCTTCATAACTATTAGCGAGCTTAATAAAGCTTACACCAATATTTGATGCCACGCCTTTTAATATTGATTTGCGGAATGGATCATGCTGTTCATGTGGAAATTTAGGATCATGTGAAACATGCTTATAACCTTTGGGAACAATTTGAGTTTGCCCCGGTTGAACGTTTTCTTTAGTTATGCCTTTGGAATCCTCTTTACCGCCGGCAACATCAGCAGTTGTTAATCCACCCGACTTAGCGTCTACCGGTTCCCAAATATTCGTTTTCATAGCAGATACTCTTGCATTTACCAGACTTGCATCTTCAAAACCTTTCAACATTTTTAAGCGTAAGGCACTTGGAGCCAACCAAGGAATGCCTCGGAATTGGTTAAAAGATTCTCTTACAAATAAATGAGTTACTCTATTTGCCGGTATTTTGTAATAATCATTGGAATATGGAACACCGAACACATCCATAACAATATTAACTTTTTTGAAATAGTAGTTTACCGGCCTTCTGTATTCGTCATATTCAATACCCATTACAATTTTTCTGCCCTCTGGAGAAACATCATTGTAATTGATATCGCACAAATCACTTTCTAAATACTGATATGTTAAGCCAAATTTATTAACACCTTTTCCGGTGATTTTGATTTTGAAGATTTCACCGGCCAACCCAACTTGCTGAATCATTATTTTGTCGCATTCACGTTTTGGTATATCGCCGGTAATTGTGCAAAACTCTTTTTTGCAGAACTCTTTGAATATATCCTGTACTTTTTGGTTTGTTTCGGTATCGAGAACAGTTTTGGTTATTCCATCTTCTTTTATTTCCATTTTAGCTTTATTACGGAGTGTAAATCCTTTTGCTCCAACTGCACCATTCCCAATCATGGTAATTACTTTTCTTGCGTATGGATCATTTTGATATAGATCTAAACATCTTTTTTGTACATGCGGTAAACTCATTCTAATATCAGAATTAAGGGTCTTTGCAAAGTTGTTCCAATCAGATGTAAGCCGGTTTACTTGAGCTGCTTCAAATGCCCTGGCATATGTATTAGGCATGATTTTACTTAAAGCTTTTAACACTGTATATTCAAAAAATTGACCTAGTTGACTCATGTAATAACTCCAATTTCTTGAACTACTTGCGGAATGCCAGACAAACCATTCTCTATTCTTTCCTCTTGTTTTACTTTTGCCTCATAAGTATCAATTAAATCTTCTCTTTCTTTTGGAGAGTAATATTCAATTGCTCTCCCGGATACTTCAATTTTAATTTGTTCTCTAGTGGCATAACCTAATTGCGCAGCCTTTAGAGCTTCCAGAACTTGTTTATTATAGGATCTATTATCAGTGCCGTCGGCCAATGTTGCTTCAATCTCAACAAATCCATCATCAATAGTTTTTTGCGAGCTATCGGATGTTAGAATAGCTTTTTTCTGGAATCTATAAGTACCGCCGGTTGTTGGTAGGGTTACTGTAAATTTATGGTTGCTTCCGGATACGGAATGAGCTGTTTCTTTGGGTGCTTCATTTGTTCTTTGTAATAAATATTTTATTGTGTGGGTAGTAACCGGGTAATCGGAATTGCTTTCTTCCCAATCAATTGTATCGCCGGCATAAAGTTTTTGATCTGTGATATCGGACATGAGCACCCAAAGTTTTTGCTTTGGGTAGTAATGTAAGGATGATTAATAAATTGGGGAACGTACTAAGCAGTACTAAGCAGTACTAAGCAGTACTAAGCAGTACTAAGCAGTACTAAAAATAAATATCTATGAACATAAATGCTTCTTTATTTTAGATTCCCGATACCAACATTCGGGAATGGCAAGTTAATAATTATTCTTTTCTTATGAGTTTATATTTATATCGAGGTTCTATTTAAATAAAATTAATTAATATAGGTTTAAATATATATTGCCAAAACCTTAAATAAGGCGATTTAAGCAACTTTCTTATTTTAGAAAAGTTTAAATATAGTTTAAATTCGCACATTATTTAGAACCCAGTATATTTACATGACTTTTTGTTGATTATCCAAAAACTACTGTTTTCCCTTGGGTAAGTTTATTTTATTATTGAAGTTTAACTTATCATAATTATTATTTAATATAATTTTTGCCTTTTCTAAACCATCGCCACTTTCAAAAAAATTATCAAGAATCATATTTACAAGGTATGTTGTTTTTCTATCAACAACCTTTCCTATAGCATCTAATTTTACTTGATTCTTTTTATCAATGTAAGGACGTATTGCTTTGCTCATAGTTTTTGTATCTCCAACAAAGGTTTAATTATTCCAACCATCTACGGTGTAATTGTCTTTTGGTTTTCTTGGTGTATAATTTATATTTTGTGTTTCTTCTTGTTCAGCTTCTTCACTTTTAACTTCTCTTTCTTTTTTAATCTTTTCAAGATCCTCTTTAATAGCATTGAATTTGGGTAAACAGTGTTTCAAAGCAGCAAAGTTATAGACCAATAAATCCAATGCTTCATTTGGTAATTTATCTTTCTTTTTCTTGTAATAGAAATAGGTGTTGTTTCCAACAATTTTTACATGCATTCTTTCTGCTGTTAACTGATCAAAATAGTCTCTATTACAGTAAACATCTGCAAAGTTAAGGAATTTATCACCTTTATCTATTATATCATTTAATCTAGTATATATTGTATGTTTTATTTTTTGAGTTCCAAGAGTAATTTTAAAAACAGTATCTCCTTCTACCGGTTTAACGTTTCTACTAAGCATTTCAGCATCATACTGATTAGATCCTTTAATGGCAAAAAAACCAAAATGTTGTTTATCTTCAACATATTTATATACAGTATCTGATTCATGACCGGAATCAACAAAAACTCTAGTCACTTTTAACTCTATCCCATCCTCACGAACAAATTTCTTCTTTTCATAGTAATCATCAAACTTTTTCCATACATCTTTAAGGTCAGTTATATTTCCGGGAAAAGTTCCTTTATCAAGAATCCAACCTTGTTCACCTATTCCCCATCCCCAATATTCATATTCAATTCTTGCTTCCTTTATATTAAAAGAGTTTTCCGGCTTTTCATTCTCCGTTTTTTTCTCACTACCTTTCTGGACATCTATTGCACAAGTTATTAGCAACACATCATTTGGTATTTTATAATCCTTCAGATCAATATAATTACTTCTATTGCGATCGATAAGGACAAGTGGATCTGTTTCTTTCGTTATTCCCCTTCTATACGCTCTCCCTTTAACTGTGTTCCAATAATCTTGTTTCGCTTCATCAGTTCCCGCTTTTTCCATTGCAATGCGTTCGTTTACTATTTTTTCAAGATTCGAGAGAGTAGAACTTGCCTGCCCTATCTGCACTGAAATATGCGTAACCATTTCCGGATATTTTGCCTTATACCCAAAAATGAATCCTTCTTCACAATTATCCATTGCATTTTGAAGCATTTTTATTCTATCTGATTCACTAAATAAAGTACCACAAAATTTACATGGTATTTTAGCCGTTTCCGGATAATCTTTTATTACTTTCCCGAAAACATCTTTATCTTGATCCCATACAACAAGATCATCATCCAGTACCTGGTATTCGCCACACTCCAAACATTTTACATGATATTCTTCTTGAGAACCTAGTTCGTAGCGAGATGTGATATTACAGCTATCTACAAGTCCGGGTTGAGATATATTAATATTTTTTGATGTGTTTTTGTAAGCCTTTGTTCTGTTCTCCAACCTTTTTGCCGGATCACCTTCAGAGCGGATATCCGTTTGAATGGCCGTAATATCATCACCATAGGTTTTTTGAGGTGAACGACCCCTTGTTGCACCTTTTGATCCGCCATGAATTATTTCCGTCCATCCCCCACTAAACATTTTGAGATCTGCTGTACTATCAACAGTGTCGTTAGTTCCTTTCTTCTTTTTTGATCGAACCTTCTTCCTAACAATTTCGTTGTTATCGATAAAAGGATCTAACTTTGTTTTAATAAAAGTAGTAGCATCTTTTTTAGTGGGTTGCATCATCATCATCCCCATAGGAATGTTACATACGGTAAATGCCCAATCGATTAGCATGAAAAGAGTTTTACCAATCTGGACTGAACCAACAATTGTGATTTGTCTAACTCTTGGATCTAAACATGCAAAAAACAATCTTTTTATGTGAGGTGAGTTTATTATACGAAATGGTCCCGGTATTGCCGTAGTGGAATCGAGTTCAATATTTTCTTCTCCCCACTCCCATATCTGTTGAAGTTTTGGTGGAATCAGCAGACGCAATCCTTCCATAACAATCTCGGTAAGATTGCTAAACATAATCTCTCTTTCAAGTTCATCCCAATATCGTTTTAACTTAATAATCAATTATGAAGCGATCCTATGTATTTTACCAGTTTTCTTTTTAAGATTATTTTGATCATAGTTATTTTAAGCACTTATATTTACTTCGCTTATAAAAGGTAATTATGTCGAAATATTGCTTTCATTCGTTGTGCATTCTATCAAGCATCAATACTATATTTGCGACGTCTACAGCTTGAGAATAGTCGCCTTCTTTTAGGTTATTATAATGTGATTCTAATTGTTTTTTTAATTCCGGTTCATATGTTTTGTCGTCCCATCCTTTATATCCTTGTCTAGCTTTTATTTTTAATTTGTTTCTCATTTTTTCAGAAAAGCAATAAACTGCATTGTTTAAGTTTTCTATTTCTTGTGTTAATGATTGGCTCATTTATTTATCCTTTAATTTTCTTGTGAAATCATTAAAAAAAATCACACATGTTCATTGTGGTAACTTAGCTGCCTAACGCATTCTTGATACGTCCCTGTATAAATACAATGGTTATAAATATATGCGCTATAACTACCGTTAGAGTTTTTAATAATTCTTACTGCTCTCATTGTTTCGCCCCAATTAAATTTTTTGTTTTAATGTTTGTCGCTTATTTATTCTAAAAATTTCATTCCTGTTGATAAAGAATTCAAAAAATCATTGTTATCGTTGCCAACAATCCCCTTAATACCCTTAGCCAACGTATATAGATGTTTATGAAAGTCAGCAAACCATTTCTCAAGGTCTTCGGTATGATCGATTATCCGGTATTTCTCTGGAAGTCTATCTATCGACTCGAAACCTTGCCCACTACAAATAGCCTTATCCTCAACAGTCCACACCCTAGGAGATAAAAATTTATTTTCGCCCATGGTAACTAGATATTTAATTGAATATTCGAATTGTATATGTTGCTCTAGTTTATTAAAACTACTAAAATTACTCATACTATCAGATTGAATATTTTCAAAAGACCCCTTTTTTGGATCAGCAACATGATAATTAAAGGCATACTTAATTACTTTTTTAGAAGTAACATCCGATTCGTAAAATCTCAAAATTAAAGCCTTATATTCAAGAACAACAGTATCGTAGGCTGTAGACGAAATAACTTTCATGATTTTTATTTTTTCATCAACAACACTTGGAAGAAATTTTTCCGCAACCTTTACAAAAAATGTGTTATCTTTTTTTGTAAGATATACAACAAACTTTTCAACTACCCCACTAGCCCCTGGAACATAATATATTTCTTCTTTATATTTTGCCATTATTTTCCCCCTCACGGTTTAGTTGATCCGTTATATCGCCTCTCTTAAGAAACTTTCTTCATCAACGATATATTTAACTATATCATTTCTTTCTAGTTGTCTATCTTTTTCAGCAAATCCCTTGCTGATAATTTCAGCTTTTTTCTTTTCATCTGTTACCCCTTCAAGATCTCGTATTAAGTCATATTCAAGCTGAGTATCATTATTTTTAATTACTTTCTGCAAGTTAGTCCACGCAATTAAAACAGATTTTGCATCTACTATTTTTCTCATTTCTCTTTTTAAAGCAAGTTCAGCTTTCTTATTATCTATTATCTGTTTTTCCTTTTTTAGATCTGATAATTTTTCATCTCCGGCTGTTTTTAGTTTATGTATTTTTTCTTTCTGCATGTTGTAAATCCATTTACATGCAGTAATCAAATCATATTTATTAGTATCAACTTTTGGCAACGGCGGATTAAATTTTTTTTCATTAGAATAATTTTGGATAGTTCTAATACTAACTTCCCAAAATTCTGCTAATATATGTCCATCGACTATACCGGTGTTCATATTTTTCTTTTCATTTTTTATTAAAGGCTTTGAAATAGCGGATTTTATAATTTTAATTGGCTTTTCAAAACGCCTAACTCCTTTTAATATAATACTTTACGAAACGAAACCACATACAATATGTCTAAAAATTTTACGCTTTCTGGAAGTTCCAGAACCCGTACTGAGAAAACGCTAGAAAGAACCTACTTTTATTTCAGATAGTATTCTAATGCTCTACTGAAATTTGTTTGATACATAGCATAGAAATCATCCGACATCTTATCTATAGACTCATCCGTTGTTAGGATTCTAGCTGGACTCATCCCAACCATTCTTTTAATTGGGAGTCTACTTTTTGTCTCACGTTTGAACACCAACGTCTTATTACTTTTAATATTAACAAAGAATGAACCCTTATATACATGTCTGTTGCCCTTCTTAACTGTTGCCGCTATTCCTTTTTTTCTCTGGGTTGGTTGGAACTTCTCCAATCCAAATCTCTTATCTTCAAACTTTATGGTAATTGTGAAATTACTTCTATCAACTTTTGATATTGTTGTTATTGATCTCAAATCCTTCAATTTAATATTATACTTACCTTTGAACTCTTTCAGTGTATGACTCAAGGCAGACTTAGCAGTTTTGTTTAATGCCGAAGCAGTGGCCTTCTTTATGTCTCGATCAATACTCTTAAATACGTTCCTTACCTGCCTAACTGGATTTATCCCCATCAGATCTTCCCATTGTATAATAAATAAAGTATTATAGCTAAGTAGCAGAGAACAAATGCTATTTCAAGCCAGTTGTTAATGATTTTGATTAGTTTCATTTTTTGCCGCTCTTATTTTTCTTCTCTCTTTCTTACTTATTTTTTCCTTCGGTGGATATCGTCTCAGCGTTCCATCTTTTCCTTTAATGTAAATCGTACCATCAGAACTAGAGTATAGATTATTACTATTAGGCAATTGTAGTAATCTAAAACAAACATTTACCCGATCAATAATTTCACCAGAACTTACTCTTACTTTTCCCTCTGGTATTTTTTCATTATTTGTCATTTACCACCTTCCATATTCTAATAATTGTTTCAATATCAGTTCCTTTTCTTACTTTGGCCTCTTTTTCTGCATCCTCATTACTATTAGCATTAACGTCTAACAGTATTATCCGCTTACCGGATTTATTTCTGTATTTAACAATATATCTGCTCATAGGTAGTAAGAAGGTAGTAGGAACTAATTTTCTCCTACTACCTCAAATCTTTTGTTTTTAATCCGATTTCGTAGATAGTAGTAGGTAGTAAGAGTAGTAAGAGATATTCTAAAATATTTATGAACCATTCTAAGTTTGAAAACCGTTTTTACTCCTACTACCTACTACTTTTCACCCTAAGTTATTTATTTGTAATAATTTATCTTGGTAGTAACATTGGTAGTAAGAGTTTTTGCTCTCTTACTACCTACTGCCTTTTAGAATACGTGTTCAAATTGTTCTGCCATAACACTACCATCTTCATTAGTTATTTCCGGATTAACAACTAATATCACTGGATAAACATCCCTTGGTTTACCATTTACCTTTTTCTTAACCTGAGTAAATCCATTAGCCTGCAAAGTAACACCAATATTCCGCCGTACTGTGTTATTTTTATTGTAATTCTCATATTTTTTAAAAAGCCAGTCCATTATCTGAGTTGCATTCCAGTATTCAATAGCATTGGATTTATTATCTAGCTGCTCTTTTGTTGGAGTAACAAAGTGCAACAACAAAAGTTCTTCTTCAAACTGTCTATCCTTATATCTATCATTATGTAATTCAAGTCGTTCAATATCTTCCCTGTTGAAATAATGCAAAAACTCCGTCCCTTCAAACTTTTTAGTCCTGAACAACTCTAATGCCTGAGCATAAATATTACCAATATTAAATGATTGATCTATTTTTATGTCATCAATCTTAAAAGGTAAAAATCTTCTCGTTCCGGTAGCATCATTAAGGAATTTATCTTTATTTACTGAACCACAAAATGAAGCCTTTCGCCAAGCTTTAGTATCTGCCTTTGCATACGGCAACCTGATCGCAATTCTATCCTGTGTAATTTTACTTTTAATGGATTCGATATCGGAACGATTAAAGGCTTGCATTTCGTCCAAATTGATTAACCACTTAGTAAATAAATACTTTTCATGATCCTTATTATGAGCAATAAAAGTTGAGCTGTATAAATAATCCAATTGATACTTTTTAGGCACCAATGAATTTAAGAAAGTAGTTTTGTACCGACCTTGAGCACTAACCAGAACAAAACAAGTTTGATTAACAATATCATCTTGTATTAAAGAACCAACAGTTGCAGTAATCCATTTCCTAAAAGCCCAAACAAATGTTGCTCTATCTTTTTCATTATCCAGTATTATTTGATTAAGAAAAAGCCTTATCCAGTCGGTTTTACTATCCCACTTTGGCAAATCAAACAAATACTCTTTAATTGGATCATATTTCATAGATAGTTTACTCCCAAATATCCAGTTCTTTAAGTGCCGTTCCGATATATCATCAACCTTTAATGTTATTTCTTGATCCAGATCTCTGTAAGCCAGATCATCAAAAAAAACATATTCCGTTTCATCCTTTCTTTTATATTCTACTTCCATTGCCACTATATTATTTCTAAAATCGAAATTATCAACCAAGTAATTAAAAACTTTCGCAACCGGATATGCCTTTTTGTTATAATCTTTTTCCCACTCTAGCAATTCCAATTGCCCGGAACTTTCTTCCGGTAAATCATCAAATTCATTTGATATATTATCACTCATGCAGACATCAAAAATTCATTAGCATCTTTAGTTGGTATTTTTTTGATGCCCGGATATTTATTGTAACCACTAAATATTTGTAAAAGCCTATCTTTCAGTAAATTACCGGCTTCATCACTATCCATACAAAGAGAAACTTCCAAATGAAGCAACGGAATAAAATATTTATCTCCCGGTAAGTTACCTGCTCCCGGTACAGCAATTGCATTTCTGTTCATGGCATCAATAGCCATTGCATCAAATTCACCTTCGGTTATATAAAGCCTTTCACCCGTGAACAAATCTCTTACAATATCATTATTAAAAAATCTTTTAGTGCGGTTTAGATCTAATGCATCATTAACCAATCCCAAATACTTAAAGCCTTCCGAACTATAATTGTTCTGTTGATCAAAATAACGGCCACGTAAATAAATCGGTTCGTTCTTAAATAAATATGGTATAATCAATCTGTGATTATAAAAAATGAAATTTCCTTTTTTATTGAACAGTCCGGATCTCTTGAGATCACCCATCTCAAACTTTTTCTTTAAGTGGTTTCTAACTTGGAATACATTGTTGATCGTAAAAGTTTTAAATTTGTCTAAAGTCTCGATCGGTAATTTTCTAACTTCCGTTAAGTAATGGAAAATCTCTTTGCTTTTGTATTGCTGACAGTAGTTGTATAAATCCTTGAATATTTCTTGATTAGTATGTAGTCTTGTTTTAATAACTTCCCTTAGAGCCGCTCTATGAGCTTCGTTTTCTGTATCAAATTCAGATTTTCCCCTAAATTCATCATATACATATTTTTCATGTTTACTAAAGCACTTAAATAATAATTCTCTCTCTCTGTTAAGATCGCCTATTTGCTCAGAAAAACTTTTTTCAACTGGCTGTTCACGTTTAACGTTTTCCGTTTCAACATCTACACCACACATTTGAGCTAATTCCTTTCTTGCAGTAGCAGCATCCAGTTTATAATAATCTTGGTACAGATTAATTACATCTCCACCGTTGCTTGTTGCATAACACCAATATCTGTTCTGATCCGGATAAATCATCATGCTTGGCACTTTGTCCTTTACTTTATAAATAGAAGGAACAAAACCGGCTGCATTCATTTCTAACCCAAGCTTACTGATTAACCCGGTTATGCTCATTCTACTTTTTATTTCTGCAATTGTATCCAATTGTTAAATCTCTTTTACTTTTTTCAATAATTCTAATAATTCTTTTGTTTCTCTCATCGCCTTTTTACGGTTCAATTCGTTGATTTTATCTTTAATAACCCTAGTTGTATAAGTGTGTCCATCAATGTTACTCCCATTTGCCATGCCGCAACCAGTTGCAATGTCTGCTATTATAGCACATGGTACTTTAATAATTAGATCGAGCATACAAACTCCATTTTTGCTTAATTATTTACTCCTACTTGGAAAGCCACCACGCTCATCATTGGTTTTCTTTAGTTTCGGTTTTTGCATAACCTCTAATTCAGCTTCATCAAACCAATACCCTTCATGCAATGTTCCATCCTTAGATACTTTTGGGGATACCCAATACCTATTACATCCATTCAAATGCTCAGATCTACTTGTAACAATTCCGCCATAACCAGAAATGTTACTTTTAACTTTTGCGCCCAATTCAATTGTAAATTTTGCCATTTGTTTTTCTCCTATTTTATTTCTTCAACTTTATCAAGCATTACATTTCCGTCATTGGCTGTCTTAAAAATGAATTGATATTCCGGTATTACTTGGTTCAATGGTCTTTTTTCGAATAATTCAGAAAATGCTACATACTCAATTGAACCGCCTGAACTATATAGACGTTCTGCCCTTACAATAAACGTTTTGTTAAAAACCAATTTTTGTATAGTAGCAAGACTAGCAGTTAATAAAGCTTCGGTTACCGAAAACCTACCAATTCTATTTTCCAAAACAATTTCATAATAGAGGTTATCATTATTTATATTATCTACGCACTGGATCGTTTTTCCCATTGAATGCCTCAACTATTTATTCTTACCAATTCTATTTCTGTATTAAACATTTCTATTTTTATTTCTCTCCACCGGCCCAATACTGTATGCCTTGTAACAAACATATATTGGCCTCTCTCATATCCCCACATCCACACTGTCCCATTTTCACTCCTTTGTTCCGCCCAAAGCGGATTTACTTTTATGTTTGTAGTATTCGGCTAATAATTCTCTTATTTCTTTATCTAAACTCTTGAAATTTTCCGGTGATCGTTTAGCAAAATAATCATGTGAAGTTAACTTCATCTTAAACCAAAACATAAAATCATCTTCCAGCGTCCAGTTCTCTGCTTCTTTCTTTGTTAATAATCCAGTCATTGTTTGTATCCCTATATTTTACGAAAACCGCTTATTTGCCACTACGTTATACTTACCAGAATTTTAACTTCTACTATTGAGCTGAATCATCATAGAATAATTTGCAATATTTATACTCCTTTTTTGTATTTCTTGAATATTATCATCTAAAATTGCTTCAGCCAATAATTCATGCTGTTTTGTTATTTGTTTGTATAAATAACCTGAACTACAATCATCCCATCCACCTTTATCATCATTATATTTAAGCTTATCTTCCATTAAATAAGCGAATGCTCTTAATTCGTTTCTTAATGTCTCAAGTTGTTCATCATATCCATATTGGCAAAGTAGGTATATTAGTGTTTCTCTCTGCCCACTAGTATCATTTTTTTTAAAGTCGATTTCACTATCAATAATTTCTATTGCTTTTTTCTCTGTCATTTTATTACCTAATTTTATTTTGGAAACTCTAATTCTGTATTAAACATTGCCAGCTTAATTTCTCTCCACCGGCCTAATACTGTATGTCTTGTAACAAACATGTATTCACCAATTTCATATTTCCGTTTTACCTCTCTTTTAAGAATATTCCTAACATCCTTAAATGTTAATCCTGTTCTAAAATCCTCATAATTCATACATAGATCCTTACTGCTTCAGCAATTCTGTTAAGGTCATTATCATAAACTTCTACTTGACCAATATCGGAATTAACTTCAGCTACAAATCCCCTTTGCCTTGCTCTTGCTGTTATTTGCCGGGCCGGCAATACTTCACCCGGTTTAAAGGTGCTGTCATTTTCAGCTTCTAATAATATTTCATACAAACTGTACATTGCTCAACTCACCTGTACTTTTTAATTCTTTATTTATCATTAAGGAAATTTCATCTCTGTGCATGCTCCAATATCTGCTAATTTGGTAATTACAGTTTATCAGATCATTTAGTAAGCTTGGCCGGTACTTTCTAAGAAGTATTATTAAAGCCTTATAGCTATCCGCCGGAGAAAAATAATTGTTTAATTTTTCTCTCTTTTTATATTTGCCTCTTAAAGGAGCAGCGGGCATTGTTGTACTTGGAACATGAAATAATTGATTTCTTAGCAAATAGCGTTTGTAGTTTATTGCTATTTTATTGAATCGTTGGGTTGATGCATCCCAAATTTTTCTATGTTCAATTTCAAATCCATCATAACAACCATATACCTTTAATAGATCTTCTTTAAGGTCATAGAAATATTGTTTATCCAAGTAAAGTGCATCATTAGCTGTAACAAAACATTTAATCAGTTGAGCATCCATATTAAGTCCAAATATTAGGTTCTTCTTTAGTCAACCTAATAGCATTATTAGCTTCAACTATTGGTATTTTCTGTATCTTGCAATCTTTTACCGGTCTGTAATTGGGATTAAGTTCTTTGTTTAACAACTCTCTATGTTCCGGAGCTAATTCATCCCAATCTTTAATTTTACCCCATGTTGCTTTAGGTTCTTTCATTTCTTCACCTTTCCCTTTTTAGGCATGCATTTTTTACAGTAGTAATTTGTTTGAAGTACCTCTTTATATCTCGGTGGATAGTACAGTGCACAAGATATTCGTCTTTTCTCTACTGTTGATTTTCCCTTATTCTCATCTATCTTATGCACCAAACATCTGCACCTTCTACATTCGGCTACATCTAACACTTGAAATTTTAAATCATCAACCGTACTCTTAATACTCCAGATATACTTAAGCCTTTTTAATAAACTCATCTTACCACCAAGTTTGTTTTTTGTGCATGTTTTTTAAGTCCGTCTTCCAACTCTAAAAACCTACTGGTTTTACTTACATCGTAAGTAATTTTAGGATCTGATTCACTTTGCAGAGTTAAAGTATCGCCATAAACAATTGTTATTCTGCAAGGATCACCATAGTAAAAACATTTATCGCCTTCTTTCATTGAAGCACCTTATAATTTTTTAGTAGTTTTTTAATTGCAGAAAATATTTTATTACCCTCACGTTGATTAATATTGGTATTCTTATTTACTACAAAATATCCGCCAAGCTCAACAATGGTTTGCCTATGCCCTTTCTCGTTATAATGCCTCACTTTGAATATTCTAAAATTACCTTCCGGAAACCTCTGCATCATTTTATTTAAATCTTCTTTGAACGTCATTTATATTTTCTACTTTTACCTTTTTACTTACCCTGTTAATTACTTATTACTTTTAATTGCTCTTGACAAGCCACAAATCCAGCCTTGAACATATTCTAGCATTTGTTTTAGCGACTTTTCCAACTTCCCTAATTTTTTAGGTTCAGAATCCGAGCGTCAATCTGCAGTATGGATAAATTTTAAAGTTTTCATTTCACCTCCGTAAACTTCCCATCAATTAATTGATACCAGGTATCAGGCTTTAGTTTTCGCCCGGTAATTTTTGCAGATTTCACACATTTTATAATACCATCATCATCATATTCAGCAAGAGTTATCCAAGAGCCTAAAACACCTTTAATTTTTCCTTCGTATCCTATATTTGCTCCTACTGAATCTTTTCCTGAGATTTCTAACTTGCTGGAATATCCCGAAGATGCTAACTGGCTGGAATCTCCCGAAGATGCTAACTTGCTGGAATATCCCGAAGATGCTAACTTGCTGGAATCTCCCGAAGATGCTAACTTGCTGGAATCTCCCGAAGATGCTAACTGGCTGTAATCTCCCGAAGATGCTAACTTGCTGGAATCTCCCGAAGATGCTAACTTGCTGGAATCTCCCGAAGATGCTAACTGGCTGGAATATCCCGAAGATGCTAACTGGCTGGAATATCCCGAAGATGCTAACTGGCTGGAATATCCCGAAGATGCTAACTTGCTGTAATCTCCCGAATCACTACTATTAGTTATTTTGCATATTTTTTGCACATAATCAACGGATGCCTTAATGAATCCAGCTAACGATATTTTTGCTTTAATTTTTATATTATTTGTTACAACTTTACTGTTATCTTCCTCTTTCTGAAGTTCCCCTATACTTTCGACCTCAGCAAATTCACTTTCACAAAGATCATAGTAGTCTAGCACATCTAATGGATTTTCACAAAAATGGAATCCTCTTTCACACAACATAGGTTTGCTGCTTATTTTATACTCCTTTCCTTCCTCATACTGAAAGTCTCTACATTTCAGTCCCTTATTAAATGCTTTTATTCCTTTCATAAAGCCTCCTTCGCTGAATCGATTTCGGGTTAATTGCTTATTACTTTAAATTGCTCTTGGCAAGCCACAAATCCGGCCTTGAACATATTTTTATCCTTTACCTTTTTCTCAATTAATTCGGTTTTTATATCAGCTATTACTTTACTAGACAATCCCAATTCATGGTATGCACTCTCTAAAGTATACTCTAGCCGTAGATTCCTTTTCCGCAAAACCGACTGCTCTCTTAATGCATCTTGTGAAGTTTTATAAAACTTCTTAACCAAATGTCCCATTACCAATATTGCCACTATCGCCAATAGTAACAGAAGACTTGCTGTTATTATTAATCCTAGCTTCATGCCTAGCCTTTAATTTATTGTGAATAAAATATTTATCAAGAGTATCTTTGTTAAACCTAATTAACTGTAGTACCGGCATATCATATTCATTGCCGGTAATTACATTTATTGTTTTTTTCAAAATTTTATTTATTGATGGTTGCCTTAAACCGTATTTCTTTTCTAAATCTTTTTGAGAATAACCTTTCAATGCAAGGAATAATATTTCCTCATTACGTTCTTTTATTACTTCCTCACTAGCCTTAGCCACTTTTCTTTGAGCAAAAAATAATTGCCGGTAAGCATCTTCCAGTTGATTCTTTAAGTGAGCATTTATAAACAATTGTTTGTTGCTGTTATTTATCTTTAACTCTGCCGGATCTTCACTCTCAATAGGAAACGATAAATCCGCTTCATCAAGAATAGACTTGTAAATAAAACCGACCTCAATAATTGCATCTTGTTCAATGCTATTCATATAAAGCCCCGGTTTTATAATTATTAGGTTCTTGAATGGAAAATTCTTTAAGAATTTGTCTTCTAGGTGTGTTAAAAGATGATTTTAATATTGAATTGAATTTGAGGAAATATAGAGGTATTTTTCCCATGTCTTTATGATTCCCAAAATTATATTGACAAACTTCTGGGTGCTTCGAGTGCGAATCGGAGCACCTAGTTTAATTAATGATTAATGATCTTCAATATCAATTCAATTACGGTTGATACTTCAACTTTTTTGTGAATATTTGCTCTGTGTTTTTTAACGGTGTCTTCTGATCTGTTAATAATTTCAGCCATCTTTTTACTTGTGTATCCCATCATGATGAAACTTACTATCTGACATTCTTGCTCAGTTAATTCATGCTCCTTACAAAAACTTTTAATTTTGTTCTTAATTTTATAGTTGTCACACAAAAATTTCTGATAAATTAAGCCCATTATCAGAAAAAGAATTATAAGTTGATATACTATGCTACTTCCTTCTGTAAAAAGCATAAAAATATCCTGCAATATATAGTGAATAACAGATGACAACTAATACTTTATGGTAAACCAGTGGTACTAAAAAATTTTCAGCCTGATACATATAAAGCAATGGAGCATTCTGAGAATAATATAACATCATACCATATATAAAAAACAATCTGTAATTTTTTGCGCCAACTATAGATGCTCTTATAGTAAAAATAAGTAGAAAAATGCATGTTAAAGTTATTGCAACTATCGGAATATCATTTGGTGAAGAATTAAATATGTCTTTAGGATATGTATGATAACAGAACAAAGCTATTGCTACCGCTCCACCTGTAATAATAGGTATATATAATTTTGAATATTCTCTCTCCCATGTAAAATAGTTGATTGAAAGCACTACGAATTCAATTGGCGTAAACCAATGATATAGAAAGATATTATGAAAACCCTTAAGTCCTATTAAAGTTTGCGCTGTCTGAAACAAAAATGCAATAACAAAATATGCACTAATAAATTTTAGCTCATTCATCTTAGAAGCCAAGTATTTTAACGCCCCCAATACGATTATCACATTGAGGGTACGGATAGCATATTTTAATATATCATTTAGTTCCAATTTATCTCCTTAATTGACCAATTCGCTATATTATGGACAATCTGGTGGACATGGTTCACTCATTTCTAACGCAAATTCAAGATCTTCCCCCTTATCGTCAACAACAGTTAAACAAACATTCTCCTTCCCTTTTTCCAAACCTTTTGTTATTCTAAACTCAACAGCACCTTCAAGCTCTACCAGCTCTTTGACCTGTTCATTATCAAACCTGAACATAAATGGCATTTCTTCAGAAAATGTTCTTTTTGTTTTAAACTCACTTGCAAATTCTTTTTTTTGCTGCAAACTAATTTTGTGATTTCTCTTTTCCAATTTTTCTCCTTACTGATTAGTTAATATTATTACTTGTAGTTATTTACATTATACATTGTATAAAGTAATTTTATTTATCAATTATATATTTTTCTAGGTCATTATTGATTTTTTCTTTTAGCCTATTAAATAAACCGACGGTAACCATCTTTTCTTTTTTGACTTTATGTAATGTAGAGCGTGAAATTCCAGAATCAATTGATAAAGTAAAAATAGATAATCTATGATCATAAAGAAATGCATCAAAGTTGAACCTAAGTTTACTAAAAGTTCTTTTTTCTTTTTTTTGAAATAACCTTTTCATTTATTAACTTAATATAAGAGTGTAAATATTTTGTTTGATTTAAGTAAACTTTATTGCCGTGACAAATATAAGCACAATATACTATGCATGTCAAGTAAATTGTGCATCAATTGCAAAATAATCTGTGCATACTTATGGGTTTAGGGGAACGAATAAGAGAAGCCAGAGAAAAAGCTAGGCTCTCTCAAGCAGATTTAGGTGCAAAATTGGATAAACATAGGAACACGATTGCTTCCTATGAATCTAATACTGCGGCTCCGTCTGCTAAAGATATAGTAAAAATTGCTGACATTTGTAAAGTCGTTGATACTTGGTTATTAACTGGCGAGGGGGCAAAGTTAACAATGAGTGAACCTAATGAACAAAAGTATCCACCATCACAAAAAGGTCTGGATGATATAGTCTCTGATATTGGAAACAACAATGAACAGATTATTATCTTACAGAGTCAAATCCGTGAAAAAGATACTGTTATTAACTCGTTAAAAAAAGAAATTGAGTTGCTAAATAGCAAAATCAATGATCTTTCTGATAGGGTTTTAGATAAAGACCAATTTATTGAACTTTTGAAAAAGTCCAAAGAATAGGAAAAGCCTTCAATATTTTGAGATTGGAAATATTCCGATTTATAAGTAATACTGATGAATTGCGCATTTTAATAAAATGTAAAAAGTTTTTATTACCATGTTGCCAATTTCCCAAATTAAGGATATTAGTTTTTCTGCTCGTAATCACCTCAACCATCCCACTTTTTAGCAACAAGCTAATTGCCAATAATGAGGTGAAAGTCGGCACTGGTGTTGTGTATTATTTTCAGCCTCTTACAACTATTAATTTTAAGATTTTAACCCGAGATGATGATTTGGGTTACGGATTTCAATTGGGTTTGGGAACGGGCAATAAAAAGATTAACCAGCCTGTGAATATTAAATCAACAGATTATTATTACTCGTTAAATCTTAATTACTTGATTGAATTTGGCGAAACTATAATTCTAATTATTGGCCCACAATTATTACTTTCAAATACTAAAATAAGTGACAATATTTTACAAAATGACCAAACCGGCCTATTTGTGAATGGCGGAATTGATTTCATACCATTTTCAAGTTCTTCTTTTTCTTTTGGGATTTACTTTACAAGCGCATTCCAAGACGAAGGGAGTTATGGCTTGGGAATTTCTTTTATGTTCTAGTGTTTATTTTTTCACAACTGAGCCCTAAACATCCATGGGAGCAAGAGAATAAATAATTTGTGTTGAAGATTTGAGGACTATATCTAACTTCTATTGCAACTAATAAAAAAAAAGGTGGAGATTGGTTTGAATCGATTAAGGCGGTTGAGGATTATTTTAAGTAAAAATTACGATCATTCCCATTGATAATGAACTGAAAACATCAACCAACTGATTTAGGCTTAGAAAGGATCAATTATGTGCGGACGGTTTGAAAATTTTACTCGTGACGGATGGCAAGTAGATAAAGATTTTCCTTTCGATGAAGATCATTTTATTAACAAAATTCGAGAAAATAGAAGAATAAATATTGCACCTTCAACTGCAATCGTAGGAGTATTTAATAATGATAATAGCACTTCAACCGAGCTTGTAAAATGGGATATAAAATTCGGTGATAAATATCCTCTTATACATGTTTCTAGGATTGAAACAATTATAGCAAATAAATCTTGGTACACACGATTTGATAAAAAAAGATGTGTTGTTCCAATGACCGCTTTTTATGAGTGGAAAGGCCCTAAAGGTAGTAAAATCCCATACAGAATTACTTTAAAAAGTGAAGAGTTGTTTTTTTTAGCTGGACTATATCACGCTAATGAAGAAAAAAATAAATTTGTTTCACTTATTACTACAGATTCAAATGATTTTATGAAAGATCTTAATCACAGAATGCCTATAATTTTAGAACCTAATGATGCACATGAATATTTGTTTGATGATTCAGAAAATAATGTTGAAAGGTGTTTGCCCTACAAAAATATTAGCAATATGGAAATGGAGCAAGTTTCATTATGACCCCAAAGAAAGCAGCTGCATTAGAATTAGGGAAAGAATTAAGATTTTTCATTGTACGCAAATGGAAAACACAGAGCAGAGCGGCAAAAATATTAGATGTAAAGGCCAATGCTTTGAGCATGATATTAAACGGGCATCGTGCTCCCACTGCCGATTTTGTAAGCAAAATGATTTCATTTGGGTTTGATGAAAAGCACTTTAAAAAATTCTTTGACACTGAAGATATAAATCCTGAAGTATTAACAAAACAAGAATTGATCGATTTAATTAAGCATCAAAAATATTTACTAGAAAGGCAGCAAGAAGTAATTGAATTTTTAATGAAAAAGAAAAATAAATACTGATTAATATTTGTTCATTTTAATTCAATTTATGGTTATGATAGATTTATTACCTATACAAGATTCTTTAGCAGAAGTCATTCATGATACAATAGTTGTTAATAACATTGATACTGTATTTGTTTTAAGTCAAGATTCCTCTATTTATGATTTTACATATTGGATTCCAATTATTATAGCATTGTCAGCTGTAGGAGTTTCATTTTACACTGGACTAATAAATAGAAAACACAATATCCTATCAGTTAAATCACTTCTACAGATTGAATCAGATTTTACTCCTAAAAATTCTTCTATTGATTTTACTATTGTAAACCATGGGATTGGTCCAGCGATTATCGTTTCCTATAAATTTTTTGTAAATGGAGAAGAAATTCTGGGAAATTTATCTGACAACTTTAATGCCCGAAAGATATTTGGTAACGATCCAGAAGTGCAAAATATTAAAGATTCAGTTACTGAATATTCTCCTGGTGCAGCTATTAGTCCCGGAGCACCAAAAAAAATACTATCCTTTGACTTTAGTGACTCTAGTTATATTAATGACAGTATTGGCATCAATCTCCTTTTACATGAATGGAAAAAACTTATAATAGAAAAATTAAGAATTGAAATAATTTATGAATTAATGTATAAAGAAATGCAATTCAAGACAATATTTCCACCAAATAAACAGAGGAAGAATTAGAGAGTGTGAAATTATGTGAAGATATAGCTCCTATATCAAAAAATAATTTACTTGACACTTCCCTACTTAAGTTATTATATAAAAGGGAGTTATGAATCGATAGAAAATGGGTAGTTTACAATAATAGGTTACCACTTTATACATTATAGGACATTTACTGATGAATTTGTTTCTCTTAAGACAGAAAATTATCTATTCATATTTAAAGAATCCTTCTCCTGTCTTTCTTCCCAATTTATTTGCAGCAACCATTTTTTTTAGTAATGGACATGGCCGGTATTTTGAATCATTAAAACCCTCGTATAAAACATTCATAATGGCTAAACAAACATCCAACCCAATAAAGTCTGCAAGTGTTAACGGACCCATAGGATGAGCCATCCCTAGTTTCATTACAATATCTATATCTTCCTCGGAAGCTACGTTTTCATATAAAGCGTAAATAGCCTCATTAATCATTGGCATAAGTATTCTGTTTGAAATGAAACCCGGATAATCCTGCACTTCTACAGGAGTTTTACCCAATCTTTCCGATAATTTCTTAATTACAGCAAATGTTTCGTTTGATGTAGAATACCCACGAATTATCTCAACTAACTTCATAACCGGAACCGGATTCATAAAATGCATTCCAATAAACTTATCCGGTCTACTAACAGCAGCTAATTCCGTAATTGATATGGACGATGTATTAGAGGCTAAAATAGAATCTTCTTTAACTATACTATGTATTTCTTTAAATAAAGATAACTTAATATCCTTTACTTCAACTATAGCTTCAACTACTAAATCCGCATCTTTAGAAATTCTATTAATTCCTACAATTGATTTAATATTACTTAATGTCTTATTTTTATCTTCTTCGGTAATTAGTTCTTTCTTTATTTGTCTATCAAGATTTTTACTAATGGTTTGAATACCTCTAGTCAAAAACTCATCCTTTACATCAATAAATTCAACGTTATAATCGTTTTGTGCAAATACATGAGCAATGCCGTTTCCCATTGTTCCGGCACCAATAATTGCAACTTTTTTAATATCCATTACATTTCCCTATTTTACTCGTATCTTTTAACAATTACTGATGTTGCTTCTCCACCACCTAAACATAAGGAAGCTAAACCGTATTCATGGTTTGCTCTTTTCATTTCATGGATTAATGTAGTAAAAATGCGTGCTCCACTTGCTCCAATGGGATGACCAATTGCAATTGCTCCGCCATTCACATTAACTTTATCTTCATCTAATCCGACCAATTGGTTGACTGCCAATGAAACAACTGCAAACGCTTCATTGATTTCATAAATGCCTATTTCATCTTTATTTAGATTAGCCTTTTTTAATACCTTTTTGATTGAATCGGCAGGTGCGGTAGTAAATTCAATTGGTTGTTTTGCTGCTGTAGCCTGAGCCACAATTTCAGCAATTGGTGTTAGACCTAATTCTAATGCTTTTGACTCGGACATTAACAAAATAGCTGCAGCACCATCATTAATTTTAGAGGAATTTGCAGCTGTAACTACGCCATCTTTTTCAAATGCAGGTCTTAATTTCGGAATTTTATCAAAATTTACCTTTTCTATTTCCTCATCTTCGGAAAACGTAAACTCCCCTTTTCTTGTTTTAATGTTTACTTTGCTTATTTCATCATCAAATTTACCTGCATTCTTTGCAGCAAGAGCTCGCTTATATGATAATATTGAATATTCATCAATTTGCTTCCTGGTAATATTATAGTCCCTAGCACAAGCTTCCGCACAACTTCCCATATGAAAATCGTTATAGACTTCCCATAAACCGTCTCTAATCATAGAATCAATTACTTCACCATGTCCTAGTCTAAACCCTGTTCTAGCTTTAGGTAATAAATAAGGTGAGTTGGTCATACTTTCCATTCCGCCTGCAATTACTACATCAGCATCACCGCATCTTATTGCCTGATCAGCAAGCATAACTGATTTCAACCCGCTTCCGCAAACTTTATTAATGGTCAGGCATTCAACTTGTTCAGGTAATCCACCAAATATTGCAGCCTGCCTTGCCGGAGCTTGTCCCAAACCTGCCGATAATACATTGCCCATTATTACTTCATTTATTTCATTTTTATCAATATTTATTTCATCTAAAAGATCCTTAATTACTATACTACCAAGTTGAGTAGCTGTAAGCGAAGATAAGCTCCCTTGAAACGAACCAATGGGAGTACGCTTTGCAGATATAATTACTGTTTTGTTCATTTTTTTCTCCTATCTGAATTAAATGAATATAGGAAATATGGTGGTAACTATTTTAATCTAGTTCGAAGGATAAACAACATTTTAATTTACCGCAGGGTCCGGTATACTTTGAAATACTTGTCGAAATATTATTCTCTATCGCAATATCGGTTGTTATTCTTTTAAAATTATTCATAAATGACGAGCAACAATATTCACGGCCACAAGTTGCAATTCCACCGATTCGTTTTGCTTCGTCTCGTACACCAATTTGCCTCAATTCAATTCTGGTTTTAAAATTTGAAGCCAATTTTTTAGCTAATTCTCTAAAATCTACTCTGCCGTCAGCTGTGTAAAAGAAAAATAGTTTTTTTCTATCAAATTGGAAATGTATATCAACTAATTTCATTTCCAATGAAAGATCATTAATTAACTGTAAAAAAATTGATTTAGCGTCGTGCGAATTTGAAATATTTGTCAAATTCTTTTCAATATCTGTTTCAGTGGCAATTCTATCAATTACCGGTAATATTTTTTGTTCGCAATCATCTTTATCTTTTTTAAAACTCACCATTTGTCCTGTTTCAATAACAGTAGCAAATTCTACTTCTTTATCAACCCTAATAATTATCTTATCGTGAAGATCTAAGGACAAGTTTTTTGCATTCTCGCAAAAGTGAATTCCAAGTAAACCTTTGCATTTGGCAATAACTATGTTACAGGTTTCATTGAGTTTAATTTCGCTCTCGTTTTTATTTTCATCGCAACTATCGCAGCATCTTGTTGAATTACTATCAACAAATTCTTTCGTTATTTTATCTAAAACAAGATGGTCATAATTATTATCAATTAAACCATTATTCAAAAAAGATGAATTATTTTTTTTTGGATGGTATTTGTCGGTCATTTCCTTTCATTCCAAGAGAAGCTATCTCAAATATAACATTCATGACTAAGAGATTCAAGCTAACATTTTTTACAGGTGCGTTTCTATATTCTACTAATTTGGTGACAAGTGCGTCAATTTTTACCTCAGAAAATCTTGAATTAAACTTTTCTAGGGTTTCATTATGGACTGTAAAATTAATATTGCCTGCATTATATTTTTGTTTTATCGTATCATTAAACCAACTAATTATCAAGTCAATTATTATTTGATAAGACACAACAGAATTTTGGTTTATCAATTCATTAAACTCTTTTAGCGCTGTGAAATATTTTCTAGCTAACGAATATCTTAAAATTATAATTGTCTTTTGTAAATATTCCTCAAAGTTATTTTGAATTAAAAATAGCGCTCTCGTAATTGAGCCGTTAGCAAACGGTATAATATCCTCATATTCGTTTTCGCTAAAATCATACTTTTTCTTAAGGATATCTTTTAAGTTATCATCACTAAGAGGATTAAAGTGAACCTCCCAACATCGGGATTTAATTGTACTTAATAAACTATCAGGATTGTCTGTTAATATTAAGTAAATTATTCCTTCAGGCGGTTCTTCAAGGTTTTTTAGAAATGCATTTTGTGCTTCAATAGACATTTTATGCGCATCTGAAATAATAATACCTCGGTAAGGTATTTCATCAAAGTTAAGTGAAACTATTTTGTTTATTTCACGAATGCTATTAATTTTAATATTATTCGCATTTCTTATTTGAATTTTATGATAAGGATTCTTTGACTTTTCATTTAACTCCGATTGAATCTCTTCAATAATATCCGTACTCAATTTTGCTGTTGGAAGATCAGAGTTAGTTTCGTTTCTACCACGCGGTAAAGGAAGGATTAATTTTACATACGGTTCGGAAAGATGTTCAATTTTCCGTAAAACACTTTCTGAAGAATTTTCGTTTAATATTTTTAAGAATTGTATAGCGGAAAAAAACTTCCCGGTTCCTTCTAATCCCGATAATAATAATGCATGTGGGACTCTATTTGAAGTATGGAAGTTACTTAAAATATTAAGCGCACTCTCCTGTCCTTGAATGCCAAGGAAGAATTTGTGCATTTAGATCTCTAAATATTTGCTAGTTATAATCATCATCATCAAAATAAAAAAAGTCTTCATCTGTTGGATAATCAGGCCAAATATCTTCAATATTTTCATACATCTCTTCGTCATCTTCCAGTTCTCTTAAGTTTTCAATAACTTCAAGAGGGCTACCAATTCTATCTGCATATTCAATAAGTTCTTCTTTGGTAGCAGGCCAAGGTGCATCAATGAGAAAAGATGCCAGTTCAATAGTCCAAATCATTAGTTATACTCCTTAGTTAGACCTCTTTTCGGTAAGAAAATCAAATATTTTAATATCGCTAAAAATAAAATTTTTAGGATTTAGAAGAACTCCGTTGTGTTTTACTTCGTAGTGTAAATGCGGACCGGTTGCTAAACTACCAGATTCACCTGATAACCCAATAACCTCTCCCCTATTAACTAGCTGTCCTTTCTTAACTTTGATTTTATATAGATGAGCATATAATGTAGTATAACCAAACCCGTGATCAATTTCTATTGTTCGACCATATCCGCGTCTATTACCAACTTTAACAACTTTTCCATCACCCGGTGCATATACATTTTCACCTGTATTAACAAGTATATCAATACCCGGATGCATCCTTCTAATTTTTAGTATAGGATGTAATCTCATTCCAAATCTATCGCCTACCGGTCCTTCCGAAGGAATAAGTGCAGGAATAGATTTATATAATTCTAAGTTTTTTTCTAGGGATTCTTCTATTTGGGAATAATTATTTTTTGCTAAAACAACTTTAGATTTTAATAAATCTAAAGAATAATCTACATCTTCAACAAGGTTGCTAATTTCAGAAACTGTAGTTGGTTCAATCTCTTTAAATGACGCTCCGCCAATACCAAAATCTTTCTGATCTTTATCTATGGGATCCATATTCACAGAAATTCTAAGTATATCTTCTTTTTCGTTTAGCAGTTCTATATCAGAATAAAGCTGAGAAATCTGTGATGACATTTCGGCATATTTTTCTTTAAGATTTCTGTTCTCTTCACGAAGTTGAATAATATCCGATTCAGGATAGAGAATGTCTGTTATAAAAATATAACTACTTAAAAATATCAAACCAAATAGAGCAGAAAATAAAACAATTAATGAAACAAATTTAGTATAAAACCTCTTTATTTCTATATACTTTAATTTCTTTTCAGAATAATAAAAAAGACTCTTTTTCATAACCTCTTTAAATAATTTTCGGTTGGGAAGATAACAAAACAGACCAATTTAGTCAAGCTTCATATTGAACAATTAATTCTTAAAAATATTTTCAATATTTTGAAAAAAAAATGCTAAAACATTTTTATTCAAAATCATGTTCAAAATAGTCCACCGAACGATTAGTGTCTTTATTTTTTGATTCTATTTTTGATTTAAGTCTTTGATTTAAGACTTCCGCAGCATCATATCCATAATGCTTCAATAAGTAATTTAGTGCAATCACTTCACTAATTACGGTAATGT
>Ga0209633_10000147_pt1 | contig 83841 bp, 71 predicted proteins | sample Cruoilmetagenom1_FD_187290 | JGI IMG/M metagenome (GOLD analysis project Ga0209633, IMG submission 187290) | Oil polluted marine microbial communities from Coal Oil Point, Santa Barbara, California, USA - Sample 1 (SPAdes) (version 2) | ecosystem: Environmental > Aquatic > Marine > Oil seeps ... | reverse complement strand
CATAGGTCTTAAAAACTACTTTTCTGCTCATTCTTAAAGTTAAGAATTTACTAGAAAAATTGCAAAAAAAAGACTGCCTTTTCAGACAGCCTCTTTTATGTCTAAATCTAAAGTACTTTAACCTTTATTAGCCAACTGACCACAAGCAGCATCAATATCTTTACCTCTACTGCGTCTTACAGTAACTGTGATGTTATTAGCTTCGAGAATATGGACATACATGTCAATGGCTTTTGAGTTGGCTTGTTGAAATTCGCCGTCATCAATGGGATTATATTCTATAAGGTTAACTTTACTTGGTGCAAATTTGCAAAACTCAACCAATGCTTCAACGTCTTTTCGTTTATCATTTATACCATCCCATACTACATACTCATAGGTAATTCTATTTTTTGTTGCTGCATACCAATATTGTAAAGCGTCTCTTAAATCAGTTAATGGAAACGTAGCGTTAAATGGCATTATGGATGTACGTATGTCATCTATTGCAGAATGCAACGATACGGCTAACTTAAATTTTACGTTATCGTCAGCCATTTTTTTAATCATTTTAGGCACTCCTGATGTGGAAACTACAATACGTTTTGGTGACATCCCTAAACCTTCTGGTGATGTGATTTTATCAATCGCTTTAAGGACATTATTGTAGTTCATCAAAGGTTCTCCCATACCCATAAATACAATGTTGCTTAACGGTCGGTTGTGGTATAACCGACTTTCATTATCAATGGCAACAACTTGATCGTATATTTCATCTGGATTAAGATTTCTCATGCGCTTTAATCTGGAAGTAGCACAAAATCTACAATCCAAACTGCAACCTACTTGCGAAGACACGCAAGCTGTTGTGCGTGTTGCGGTTGGAATAAGGACTGATTCTACAATTAAATCATCATGCAATCTTACTGCGTTTTTAATTGTACCATCAGAGCTACGTTGCATCTGATCTACTTTTATATGGTTAATAACAAAGTTATCTTCGAGCATCTGCCTAGTTTCAATAGATACATTAGTCATATCCTCGAAACTATGAGCCGATTTTTGCCATAACCATTCGTAAACCTGATTACCTCTAAAAGCTTTATCTCCTTGGGCTACGAAGAATTCTCTGAGTTGGTCTTTGGTTAGTGCTCGTATGTCTTTCTTTTTTATTTCCATTTAGTGCAAAAGTAGTGAAATGTATTATTGAATTTGAATTTGAAATCGAAATTGAAGTTAGAAGTTCTCGCAAAGGCACAAAGGCGCAAAGAAAAAAATAAAAATTTGGCTTAGAACAAAGTTAGGCTCTATTACCATACTATTGAAAAGCGCGTTAAGGATGGTAGTGGAAAGCCCACAGCCTGACCCTGAGTTTTTCGTTAGGGTAACGCCCAATAAAATCACAAAAAAAAGCCTCAATTAAGAGGCTTTAAATAATATGTTGTTTTCTTAATTAGATAATAAGCATTGCATCACCATAAGAATAGAATTTATATTTTTCTTTAACAGCTTCTTCATAAGCTTTTTTCATAAAATCATGACCTGCAAATGCGGATGTCATCATTAATAATGTAGATTTTGGTGTGTGGAAATTAGTAATCATACAATTAGCAATACTAAACTCGTAAGGTGGAAAAATAAATTTATTGGTCCAACCTTCAAATTCATTTAATCTTCCGTTTGAAGATACCGAACTTTCAACTGTACGCATAGATGTGGTACCAACGGCACATACGCGCTTTTTGGTTTCAATCCCATTGTTAACAATATCTGCAGCGCTCTGTGTAATCACAATCTCTTCGCTATCCATTTTGTGCTTAGATAAATCTTCAACCTCAACAGGATTAAATGTACCCAAACCAACATGTAAGGTAACTTCTGCTGTTTTTACGCCTTTAATTTCTAAACGCTTTAATAAATGTTTAGAGAAATGTAAACCTGCTGTTGGTGCTGCAACTGCCCCTTCGTTTTTGGCATAAATAGTTTGGTAGCGTTCTTCATCTTCTGGCTCTACTTCTCTATTAATGTATTTTGGCAATGGTGTTTCACCAAGCATGGTTAATTTTGTTCTAAAGTCATTGTAAGATCCATCATAAAGGAAACGTAATGTTCTACCTCTCGATGTTGTGTTATCTATAACTTCAGCAACAAGAGTTTCGTCATCGCCAAAATATAATTTATTACCTATTCTTATTTTACGTGCAGGATCTACTAAAACATCCCAAAGACGTTGGTCTTGGTTTAACTCGCGTAATAAAAACACTTCAATACGTGCTCCTGTTTTTTCCTTATTTCCATATAAACGTGCCGGAAATACTTTGGTATCATTCATTATCATCACATCACCTTCATCAAAATAATCGATGATATCTTTGAATTGTTTGTGCTCAATAGTTTGTTTTGCTCTATTTAGCACCATCAATCTAGATTCATCTCTGTGTTCTGCAGGATGTTCTGCTAATAATTCGTCTGGAAGGTCAAAACTAAAGTGTGATAATTTCATGTGTTTCTATTTATTTATTTTCAACGGACACATGTTGTTCGCTATTAATCATCCTATTGAATGACAATACTTTCAACATGCTCGTTTCATGTGTGTCTTTTATTTTTAGAAGCTGCAAATATACAATCTCAACATAGGCCTTGTCAAGTAAATAGGTGTTTATTTTATTTGGAATCCAATTGTTTTAAAATTTTCCCAAAATTGTGGATAGGATTTACTTACTACGTCTGCATTTTCAATGATAATTGATGTTTTTAATCCTAATGGAGCAAAAGCCATTGCCATTCTATGATCGTTATAAGTGGCTATAGCAACATCCTTTTTAATATTATTTGAAGATTTTAAATGTAATGAAGCCTCTGTTATAATGACTTCGGCTCCTAACTTTTCTAATTCGGTTTTAAGAGCGACCAAACGATCTGTTTCTTTAATTTTAAGCGTATGCAATCCTGTCATGTAACATTCTAATCCTAGGCCAAATGCTGTAACTGCAATTGTTTGCGCTATATCTGGCGCATTACTTAACTCTAATTTAATTATAGATTTTGGGTCAATAGTTGAAGTTTTTTGAAGTGTAATTTCATTCTCAGAAAAGGTTGTTGTTACACCAAACTTTTTATAAACATCAACTAAAACAGAATCGCCTTGTAAGCTTTTCTCTTTGTATGCTGCTATTGTAATTTCTGTATCAACTTCACTTAACGCTATTAGACTAAAGAAATAGGATGCTGAAGACCAATCAGATTCTACTGTTAAGGTTTGAGGTTCTATTCTTGAAACCACAGGACTTACAGAAATTGCATTTTCTACAAAACCGGTTTCTATTCCAATACTATTCAATAAACTTAATGTCATTTTAATGTATGGAATGGATGTTATTTTTCCTTTTAAGGTTAATTCCAGTCCGTTTTCTAGTTTTGAAGCTATGAGTAATAATGCCGAAATATATTGGCTACTCACATTGGCTTCTAATTCCACTTTACTCTTAATGAGTTCTTTGCCTATAATTTTTAAAGGCGGAAATCCATTATTTTCCAAGTATGTGATATCTGCACCTAAAGTTTTTAGTGCATCGACCAGTATTTTTATTGGTCGTTCTTTCATGCGAGAAGAGCCTGTAATTATAATTTCTCTATTTTTTTGAATTGAAAAATAAGCGGTAAGAAAACGCATGGCTGTACCAGCATGATGGATGTCTATAATACTATCGTCTGAAGCCAATGCTTTTTTCATCAATACAGAATCGTCTGAATTAGACACATTCTCTATACTAATTTGAGGATACAAAGCCTGTAATAACAATAAGCGATTAGATTCACTTTTTGATCCCGTAATATTAATTGACGATTTACGATTTACGATTTTAGATTCAGCGATATGAATATCCATTGTTAGTGTAGAAAAAGGTAAAAATTGAGTTACAAAACTACTTTAATTTCTCGTTATTGTGATGCCTATCGTGATCTCGTTTGGTTTTTTTATCTATTTTTTTATCGAAAGCCTCTTGTAAATCTATTCCTGTTTGGTTTGCAAGACACAAAACAACAAACATTACATCAGATAATTCTTCGCCTAGATCTTTATCTTTATCACTTTCTTTTTCGCTTTGTTCTCCATAGCGTCTAGCAATGATTCGCGCCACTTCACCAACTTCCTCTGTAAGTTGCGCCATATTGGTTAGCTCATTAAAATAACGCACTCCATGCTCTTTTATCCAATTGTCAACTTCTTTTTGTGCGTTTTTAATGTTCATAATTAGGCTTTAGTTAGTACAATTTGCTCTGCTTGCTTCTCTACTATTTTACTATAAAAGGCTTTAAATCCCTTATAATCTACTGGCAGAATTAGCGGATTAAGTATATCCATTTGTGCTTTTAATTGCAGATACTTTCCGTTTTGATTAATAAGGTACGTGAATTTCACATTTGAGTCCTTAAATTCTAATACTTCAGGTTGTGGCATAGACTCTATAGTATAACCGTCAGGCAGCATAATATTAACAATATATTTATCTGAATAAGGGATTATGAAATTTATGGGATATTGACGTTCCTCTAACTTAAAAGGATTTTCTTTAATAGCCATAAATAGAAGTGGAGAAAAATAAAGCTTATCTCCTACCTCATCGATCCCATCAGATAGCTCGTACTCGTATTTAACAGTTATAGGTTCAGTAATATTTTTAATATTTTCAACATTTAACTCAATTATTTCTAAATCACCTTTGTCTTTTTCGAGAGCTTTAATTTGATCCTCTTTAGTCATAATGGCATATTTTTCTCTATAAAAATAGGCATTATATGCTGTTAGGCGCTTAGCTACTTTTCCTGTCGCTGTATAATCATCGTTTATTTTTACATTAAGCATTGTGGATTCTAAAGACTTTATTTTGGGTTGCAAATCTATCCATCGCGACGTTTTACTATCTTCAACTAAAAGACCTTGCCAATTTAAAGCTCTAATTGGTAATATATTATTAGTGCTGTATTGTTCTGTGGCGTCTATTAACACATAATCATTATCTTTTTGGACACTACAAATCACGTAGTTAAAACCTTCTCGTGATGGAAAAAGCGGAATGCCATTATTCCTTGTGCTTAACAAAACTGGGGTAGCATTAACACCTTGAGAACGTAACATTGAGACTAACATTAAATTAATATCTGCAACATTACCTTCACCATCTTTATAGGTTGTTCTAATACCATTTTGAGTGTACTTGCCATACGTACCGTTCCATTTTACTTTAGACTTCACTAAATTTTCAACAATTCTAGCCTTTTCAAAATCATCCTCAACACCAATTAACGCAGATTCCAGATCGCCTTTGAATATGCCATGTTTCCCTAATTACCCACCAAAATTAGTACTTTTATAAATTGTTTTTGAGACCTCCTCCCAAGTTGCAGAAAAGGACTTTTCAATCATTTTTCTATTATTTAAAACGGCAGTAAGCTCCATAGCCATTTTACTTCTGTAATTATTAATATTTCCCGAGTAAGCTTCTTCTTTAAGCGCAGGTACATTTTCTTCGTTAAAGGAAATAATATTTATTTTATAATCAAAAGGATTTCTAGTTTGTTCGTAGGTTTCATTAAGTTTTGGGAGATAGGTAGCTTGAAAATTATATTGCTTATTATAGATATAGTACTCAGGTGTTGCTATTTTAATATCCAGTTTGTTAATAGGGATACTAAATTGAAAAATAATATCATCAAGGCTATATCTTGGGGACACTACTTTATACTTATACTCGATTACTGTACCTACTTTTACATTAGGCAGAGTGAAGGAACTTATTTTTGTAAATTCATTGTTATCTTCCTTAAATTTACCGTCACTTTTTAATTTATCTTTTTCAATTTTACCGTTAACAAGATTATACGAGAATCCTTTTAGTCCAATAAGATTCTCTTTCTGACCTGTACCTTTGTATAAATAAACCTTTTTAGTTGCCCAATCAAAACCATCCTTATCGTATACTTTAATACGTTCGTGTACTTCTCGCTGTTGAACAAAACCTTCACCTGAAACATAAGAAAAACTAATATTCTCGTTTCTATAAAGTATGGCTGCAGAAGCAGAAGAATCTTTTGAGTGAAATTTCTCTTGAAGTTCCGCTTTTGAAACTTTTCCGAAGTCATAATTCTGACTATCGATAAAATTAAAACTTAAGACTATTATTAATGTAAATAGGACGTTTTTCATTATTGATTTGATTTTTAAATTAAGGTTTTTTGATTTTTTAAAAAAGAAATTTTTTAAGATTGAATTAGCACAACTTTACTCTTATCGTGTTTAACAATTTGCTTCCTGAAATTTCTAAATGCTTTATACTCTTCTTTTTCATAGTTACCTTTAAGCAAAACGTAAGTTCTTGTATATTTCAGAGTATGAGCATCTATGGATTCTAATTTAAAACTGTAGCTTCCAAATTTGGTTTTAACTTCTTTAGCTTCTGTCATGGCTTCCACCTTAAACCCTTTTGGTAATTGAATAATAAACTCGTCAGTATCTTTAAAAGAACGGTCTATCTTAAACTCTAATTTTCGGTCTGAATATCTTGGCGGAATATTTGCAACCGGATTAAACATATTTGGTTGAAAAATGAGTCTGCTTCCACTCTTTGAAGCATAATTTGTAGCAGATAATTTAATATCTTCACTATAAATAATATTTTCTTTATCGTTTGCAATACTGATGTTCTCAATGGCAATATTATTAATATTATCCCAATAATTCTTGTAATAAAGTTGTTGGTCTCTTTCTGGTTGGTTTTCTATACCTTGGTGCAAATTGTATTGATATCCAGTAGTTGTTATTTTAATATTTGCTGCAAAACTACCTGTAGCATCCATAATAATTGTTGCATTTGTATGTTGCACACTATCATCTGCTTCATAAATTTTTGTGTGTACAATTTCACCACCTTCAGGTTTTACCAACAAAACATCTCTATCGTCTGTAAAACCAGCCGTAAATCCAAAAGGGTTTGTTTGGCTTGTACATTCTAAAAAAACAAGCTCGTTGTCTGTTGGTACACAAAGTATAGCGTGATTTCCTTGAGCTGACGAAAATTCAGTGTCAATATCCAACAGATTAGAACTGCCATAGACCAACGTATAATATGACGGCACATCTACAACTTCCAATAATGCTTTCGTATAATTGGTAAGGCCTTTACAATCACCATAACCAAGATTATTAACATCGTTTGCCAACATTGGTTTCCAGCCTCCAATACCAATTTGGACACTGATATAACGTGTTTTATCCTGCATAAATTTATAAACTAGTTTAGCACGTTCAATTTTATCATCTACACCATTAGTCAATGCTTTTACATCATCTATAGCGGTTTGTGGCAATTGGTCTGTCCCAGTTAACAATGCTCCATATACCCATTTTCCAAAATCTTGCCAATTCTTATTTACACCTTTAACACCACTCATATTAAACTTGGTTAATGCCGGTTTTATTATTGGTGCGAATGTAGTAAGTGACGGACTATAAGCTTCGCGCTGAACACATAATAGATTTTCGATTTTAAAATGATGTTCTGAAAGCTCCACAACATTTTTATTTTCAAGATTCTTCTTTTTTAATCTTAAAGGTATTTCAGAACTATTTTGAATCTCATATTCGGCATATTGAATGCCTAAATAATAACCATTCAGTGGTCTCCATTGAGGTATAAATGCAGTTGAATTATGTTTGACCTCCGAAATAAATTCAATAGTATAAGGATAATTTATAGGCTTATAATCGTAATATTTAACCCGACTATCTGAATAAAGCGTACCTCCACTTACTGCGCTTTCATCAGTAAAATCGTTTTTTTTTACTTTTTTGATTTCTTCACCGGTACTATCAAATATTTTAACTTCAATGTTTTTTATTTTTGTATCATCACTATAGTGCTCATACGCCTTGGCGTGTTTGACTCCCTTTTTTCCATAAATTGTGACAATACGTTTAGTTTTAATTACCATATCATCATAATCATTAATTATGATTTGCTTACTTGCATATCTAACAACAGCATTGGCATTTGTCTTTAACTCCATGGGTACAAGTGCTGCCTGATAAACGTCCTCAACTTGCGAAAAGCCAAAAATTGAAATAAAAAACAGAAAAGTAGAAAGGGTAATTTTTGTATTAGGCATCGATTGATTTTGATTAATTAGCGCATACAAGATAAAAAGTAAATCTCTTTTACCAAATGATTTGTATCAAATATTTCCCACAATTTTTATTCGTTCAATTATGTTCCTTATTTTTTAGATCTTTAGGACAAACTGTCTAATTTACTTTTGAAAAACAAAACTATTAAAATCAAACAACAAGGAATCCCTATAGTGCAATAGAAACGAATTATATGGGTTATTTTGAGGTTTATTTGGTATCAACCCTTGTTTTTAGAATCGATGATTATAGTTACTGGTCCATCATTTACTAATTTCACTTTCATGTCTGCTCCAAACTCTCCTGTTTGGATAGATTTACCTAATATGCTTTGAAGTGTTTCAATAAAATTTCCATACAACGGTATAGCAACATCTGGTTTTGCTGCTTTAATATAACTTGGTCTATTTCCTTTTTTTGTATTGGCATGAAGCGTGAATTGACTTACCAAAATCACATCGCCTTCCACGTCTTTTAAAGATTTATTCATCACACCATCCTCATCTGGAAAAATACGAAGATTGGTTATTTTATTGCATAACCAATCAATGTCTTCTTGGGAATCCTCATTAATGATGCCAAGTAAAATGAGAAGACCGTTATCAATTTCCGCAACTTTATAGCCTTCAATTGTAACACTTGCTTCTGAAACTTTTTGTATAACAATTTTCATAATATTTTCGATAAAAAAAATTAAAACCTACAAGGTTTTCAAAACCTCGCAGGTTGTTTCAACCCATTGGGAGTAAAAACTAATTCTCATCCCAATTATCAGTTCTATAATGTTCATCCTCACCTTCTAATATTTGAACATAACTTTTATACCTTGAATAAGAAACTTCATCAGCTTCTAAAGCGTCTTTTACAGCACATTTTGGTTCGTTTAAATGAATACAATTATTAAACTTACAATCTTGCTTTAGCGCGAAAAATTCAGGGAAATAATCACCTACTTCTTCCTTTTCCATATCAACCACTCCAAAACCTTTTATACCTGGTGTATCAATAATTACAGCATCAAAACTTAAATCAAACATCTCTGCAAATGTTGTGGTATGTTGCCCTTGACTGTGTTGCGTTGAAATAGCTTTTGTTTTTAGATCTAAAGATGGTTCAATAGCATTTACTAAAGTAGATTTACCAACACCAGAATGACCAGCAAACATACTCACTTTGCCAATCATTAAGGCTTTTACTTTATCTATGTTTTTTCCTGTGGTTGCAGAAATACCAATACATTGGTAACCAATTGCTCTATAAATGCTAGCGAGATATTTCACCTCTAATAAGGCTTTCTCATCATAGGTATCTACTTTGTTAAACAATAAAACAGTTTTAATAGCATAGGCTTCTGCAGTTACCAAAAAACGATCTATAAAAGTGGTAAACGTTGGTGGATTATTAATAGTTACTAATAAAAATACCTGGTCGATATTTGAAGCAATAATATGTGTTTGCTTAGAGAGATTTACCGATTTACGAACAATATAGTTTTTACGTTCTTCAATTCTGTGAATAACACCTGTTTCGGTATTGTTTTTTTCTTCTAGCTCAAACTTCACAATATCTCCGACCGCAATTGGATTGGTACTTTTAATACCATCCAGTCTAAAACGGCCTTTAATTCTACATTCATAGAACTTACCATTTAAGGTTTTTACAGTGTACCAACTGCCTGTAGATTTATATACTGTTCCTGTCATTACTACAAAGATGGACATTATAGTTTAATGGAACAAAAAGAGATTGTTTAAAAGTATCAAAATATCATTTTGAGCGCAGTGGAAAAACTCATCATTCTTTATTTTAAAGCATTTCGACTGCGCTCAATGCAACAACAAGTTAAATTAATCCTTTTTTAGACAGCCTCTTTTAAAATCTTTAATTTGCTAATGATTAATAATTTTTTCTTGATGGTTAATAGATTCTTGATGAATCGCTTTAAACATACGTAAAATAAATTCTTCGCTTAATCCTCTTTCGTCACCTTCTAATACCATTTTACCTAAAATCTCGTTCCAACGTTTATTTTGCAAGACCTGAACGTTTTTTTGCTTTTTCAGTTTACCAATACCATCAGCAACCTTCATACGTTTGCCTAATAAGTCAATAACTTGGTTATCTACAACGTCAATCTGAGCTCTTAAATTATTAAGCTGAGAATTGTATTCTGCCTCAGGATCAGATTCTTTCCTTATTCTAAGATCTTCCATGATTCTAACCAATGAGGATGGTGTAACTTGTTGTGCAGCATCACTCCATGCCTTATCAGGATCATGATGTGTTTCTATCATTAAGCCATCAAAATTAAGATCTAAAGCTGTTTGTGATACATCAAGAATCATATCTCTTTTTCCTGTAATATGTGACGGATCGTTTATTAAAGGTAAGTCTGGAAACTTATTTTGAAACTCGATAGCAATTTGCCATTCAGGTATATTTCTATATTTAGATTTTTCATAAGTAGAAAAACCTCTATGTATAGCTCCTAAATTTTTAATACCTGCAGTATGTAATCTTTCAATACCACCTAACCACAAGGCTAAATCTGGATTTACTGGGTTTTTAACCAATACAATTTTATCTGTTCCTTCTAAGGCATCAGCCAATTCTTGCATTATAAAAGGACTCACAGTAGAACGTGCTCCGATCCATAACAAATCTACATCGTGCTCTAAAGCCAATTCTACGTGGTTTCTATTAGCAACTTCTGTAGCGGTTTTTAAACCTGTTTCTGTTTTTACTTTTTGCAACCATTTTAAACCTAATGCACCAACACCTTCAAAATTTCCTGGTCGTGTTCTTGGTTTCCAAATACCTGCTCTGTAATAATTAACATCTGTATTTTTTAGCTCGTGCGCTATTTTTAATACTTGTTCTTCCGTTTCTGCACTGCATGGTCCTGCTATTACTAGTGGATGATCTAGTTTCATATCATCCAACCATGTTCTCATTTCTTTTTTGTTTTCCATCTTATTTATTAAAATTCCAAAACTCAAACACTAAATTCCAAAAGGGTATTTTTATTATTGTCTGAATTATTAAAAATTAGTTTTTGTGTTTATAGTTCGTTCTTTTTTAAATTCTAAAGTATTAATTTTCAGGTATTAATTAGATGCCAACTTTAACACCTATTTATCTACCTTTTTTATACCTACAAGGTTTTTAAAACCTTGCAGGAAATTAATTATTGTATTCCGTTTAATATCTCTTTTATATGATTTGTGTCTTTCATTTCTTTATACACGGCTTCAAAATCACCATCTTCCACCAGCTTTTTAAAGTGCTTTAGATTGGTAATGTATTCATCTAAAGTCTCAATGACATTGGTTTTATTTTGCTCAAAAATAGGTGTCCACATGGCTGGCGAACTTTTAGCCAAACGCACTGTACTCTCAAATCCACTACCTGCCATATCAAAAATATCGCGTTCGTTTTTTTCTTTTTCAATTACTGTTTTCCCCAACATAAAAGCACTAATATGAGATAGATGAGACATATAAGCAATATGTTTATCGTGTGCTTTTGGATTCATATATCTAATTCGCATTCCTAAATCCGAAAACAATTTCAATGCTTTTTCTTGAAGCTTAAAAGCCGTGTCTTCAACTTCACAGATTATATTGGTTTTGTTTTTATATAAATTATGAATTGCAGCTTTCGGACCTGAATGTTCTGTACCAGCAATAGGATGCACAGCTAAATAGTTTCGTCTTTTTGGGTGACTCTTAACCTCAGCGCAAATATCTTCTTTGGTGGATCCAGCATCAAATACAATGGCATTATCAGAAACGTGATCTAATACTTGAGGCAATACTTTTAAAGCTGCATCCACAGGAATTGCTACGATTACTAAATCAGCCTTTTCTAAATCCTCAAAATTTGATTTATTATCAATAACACCTAATTGGATGGCTTCATCTAAATGTGTTTCATTTTTGTCAATGCCAAAAACGGTGCTTTTTGGATATAATTTCTTAATATCTAAAGCGAAGCTTCCGCCAATTAATCCTACTCCTATAATAAAAATATTATTCATACGCTCTAAACTCTTGCTATTGCTTCTTTCATAATTTCTTCTGAGGCGCACAATGAAAAGCGGACATAACCTTCTCCTTTGCTTCCAAAAACAGTTCCTGGTGTTATAAAAATGGAATGCTCATTTAGTAGTAAATCCGTAAATTCTTCAGATTTAGTACGTGGAGGTAATTTTGCCCAAACAAACAATCCAGAGGCATCTTTATCATATGTGCAATTTAGATTATCTGCCAATTTCCATATTAGTTTTCGTCTTTTTTGGTACACACTATTCAAACTTTGAAACCACATATCTGAGCATTTTAAGGCTTCAATAGCTCCTTTTTGTATGCCATAAAACATGCCAGAATCCATATTACTTTTTACTCGTAATACGGCACCTATAAAATTGTAATTACCAACGAGCATACCAACTCTCCAACCAGCCATATTAAATGTTTTACTCAAGGAATTCAGCTCCAAACACACGTCTTTAGCTCCATTATACCTAAAAATACTAATGGGTTTTTCGTTTAGTACAAAACTGTAAGGATTATCATTTACTATTAAAATATCATGCTTTTTACCAAATGCAATAACACGATCATAAAATTTGTTGGTGGCATTTACTCCTGTTGGCATGTGCGGATAATTAATCCACATAATTTTTACACGCTTCAAATCTAATCGCTCCAAAGCTCTAAAGTCTGGCAACCAATTATGTTTTGCCTCTAAATTGTAATAAACAGGTTTTGCTTCTAACAATTTAGTCACAGCAGCATAGGTTGGATATCCAGGATTTGGCACTAAAACTTTATCTCCTTTATTTAAAAATGCCATGGAAATATGCATAATACCTTCCTTACTTCCCATTAAAGGCAATACTTCAGCTTGAGAACTTATATCAACTTTATAATGTTTTTTATAAAAATTTGAGATTTCCTCTCGTAATTCTGGCAAGCCTTGGTAACTTTGATATTTATGTGCCACTTCTTCTGCTAAACAATCTTGTAGAGCCATAGAAGCTTTAAGTGGTGGTTCTAAATCTGGACTACCAATTCCTAAATTTATAATTGGTTTTCCTTGGGATTTTAAAAGCGCAACTTCCCTTAACTTTTTAGAAAAGTAGTATTCTTCAACATTCTGTAAACGTTTTGCAACTTCTATCATAATCTTGCATTTTTATATTCGCCCAACACTTTAAAATTCTCTGCCATTAAACTCATAATGGAAATAGCTTTCTCATAATCTTTATAAGTTTCAAAAGTTACATCTACAAAAAAAGCATATTTCCAAGGTGTATCAATTTTTGGCAAGGATTGTATTTTAGTTAAGTTAAGTTTACAATCGCTCAGCACATTTAATAAGGTTGCTAAACTGCCTCGTTTATGATCTAATTCAAATTTTAAAGACACTTTATTAACCTCACTTTTATCTTCTTGGTCATTTTTGCGCTTAACGATTACAAAACGAGTTTCATTATGTTTTATAGTCTGAATACTTGCTGCTAAAACATTTAATTCATATAACTGTGCCGCTTTTTTACTGGCTATTGCAGCAATACCTTTTAGTTTTTGATCTGATATTTGTTTTGCCACATCTGCTGTATCCTTAGCTTCAACTAATTTTATATGTGGATATTGCTTCAAAAAAAACTTGCATTGTAACAATGCCATAGGATGTGAATGTACTTCTACAATATCAGAAATAGATTGTCCACTCAACACCAATAAATTATGCTGAATATCTAAATAATGCTCGCCAATAATTCTTAAATTATGAGTGTCTATAAGTGCGTAATTCGGGATTATAGAACCTGCAATAGAATTCTCTAAAGCCATTACAATATAGTCTGTATCTCCTTTTAGCAAGCTATCTACTGTACTATCAAAAGACATACACTCTACAACTTCTGCTTTATCATTAAAGTAAAGTTGAGCAACTTCGTGATGAAACGATCCTTTAATTCCTTGTATGGCTATTGGTTTTTTCAAACTTTGTTTTGTTCTTTTTATGAGATACTGAAACAAGTTCAGTATTATATCAACTTCAAAAAAGTTGATATAAAAAAAGTCTCGATTAAATCGAGACTTTATAATTTATATTTTGATAAAAACATACTAAGTCTCGTTCTTTTAGCTAAAAAAGAAATAAAACCAGTTATAATATGTTCTAGATATGTTCATTGTTGTAATTATGAGGCTAATGTAATTAATATTTTTATAAATCAAAATGTAAGGATTACTTTTTTTGTACTTATTATTAAAGTTTTAAAGAATTAGCAATAAACACTATACAATATTATATAATACTTATTTTTGAATAAACTTTTTCTAATATGTCCATTGAAGTTCAAAACATTACAAAACTATATAAAGACCAAAAGGCACTTAATGATGTCTCTTTTAAGGTAAAGGATGCTGAAATTGTTGGTTTCTTAGGTCCAAATGGTGCTGGAAAATCAACTATGATGAAAATTTTAACCACATACATTGAAGCTTCAGATGGCTCTGCAAGTGTAAATGGTTTTGATGTAACTTCTAACAAGAAAAGCGTGCAAAGTAGTGTAGGTTATTTACCAGAACACAATCCTCTTTACACAGATTTGTACGTTAAAGAATATTTAAATTTTAATGCTAATGTTTATGGTACTTCTAAATCTAGAATTGAAGAAGTGATTGAACTCACAGGTTTAAAACCAGAAGCGCACAAAAAAATAAGCCAGCTTTCTAAAGGTTACAGACAACGTGTTGGTTTAGCAAATGCCTTACTACACAATCCTGATGTTTTAATTTTAGATGAACCTACAACAGGTTTAGACCCTAATCAATTGGTAGATATTAGAAACCTAATTAAAACTATTGGTAAAGAAAAGACGGTTTTTCTTTCTACACATATTATGCAAGAAGTAGAAGCCATGTGCGATCGTGTGATTATTATTAATAAAGGTGAAATTGTTGCAGATAAATATTTGAAGGATTTAAGAGATGACGAAGCACAAATTGTTATTGTTGAGTTTGATTATAGAGTTGAAGATGCCTTTCTTTTAAAACTACCAAAAGTAACTACTGTAAAAAACACGCACGGTTTTATTTATGAAATCACCTTTTCTACAAAAGAAGATATGCGATCCCATGTGTTTGATTTTGCTCATGATAATGATTTAAAAATTCTACAATTGAATCAGAAGAATGCGAGTTTAGAGAGTTTGTTTCGGGAGATGACTAGTTAAGAATTAGTTACTATTTAAATTATCTACTTCGCGAATTTTAGGATTTTCCGATCATGAAACTCTTTCCAAAAGTCATGCAAATGACTAATCAAAAAATAACTGTCCAGTATAAATTCTATCTACATCTACAATTGGTGGTTCATTCACAGAAATTAAATCGCCAGTACCTCTAAGTTCCCCATATAAGGATTGTTGCGGGTTTACAACCATGTCATTACTTCCACGATGATAAACAGTGACGTTTTGAGCTATTAAGTCTTCACCTTCAAAGCGTCCTGCTCCAGAATAAAAACCAACAAATAAGGTTTCTACTTCTCCATCTATATAAAAGAATGACAAATTGTTTGATACAATTTCGAGGTTTTCAGAATTTAAAGTGAATCTAAAATCTCCTATAACAAATTCGCTAGTTCCATTAAAATCTTCAGAAGATAGAGTGAGTGTATCGTAATTCAAAATGCCATCTGATGAAACAACGTGTTGCGAAGATGTTATTATTTCTGTAAGATTTGGTGCTTCAACATAGATCTTTGTTGCAGCATAATCTCTAACATAATTGCAAGAGTTGTTATCTGTTAATACCAACTGGTTTCCTAAAACCTCAGCTTTTACATCGTTTATTAAATTTTTACCTGTTTCTATAGTGACTTTATAGTCTAGTGCTTCTTTAATAATTAACTCGATTCCTCTATTCACTAAAATACGATCGAAACTTGTAACTGCAACTTCTTGCTGAATAATATTTCCCGAAGTTTGAAAACAATCGTTAGCATCTTCGCTGTTACAAGCAAATATTAGGAAGATAAATATGCACATCAATTTTTTCATAATCTCACTCCTATTCCAAATTCAACAGCTTCAGCCTTTGCTCCATGAGATTTTAAAGTTATTGCCCCAAAAAGCTTTTTCCCAAAATACCGTTTTAAACCAATTCTTAAATATGTTCGTCCTTCAAAATCGTAAGGGTAATACACATAATAACCCAATTGTGTTTCAACTGACAGTTTGTTGACGAATAACTCGTGTCCTACAAATAAGCCAACACGTTTATAATCTTCATCACCACTCACATTTTCTTCGGGAAAAGAAACCGACTGATAATAAATTAATTCTTTTAAAAATTTTGAAAAAAACACATCTGCTCCAAATTGAATAGCACTAACATTACTTAAACGTTTATCTGCATAAGCCGATATGATATAAAACGGAAATTGTTCGCTTCCAATGACATCACTTTGGTTAATTCCAGATCTAAATGCTAAATTAAATTTTATCGGTTGTGTAAATTTTTCATCTTTAAGGTTATCAATATACTCAAAATCCTCAATTTCTAAATTATAGATTAATCCCAAATTTAAACCAATAGTATTCACACTGGTATTTGGTGCTTTTACACTTGCATTAGAATAGTGTACAAAAGTTAAACCTGCTTGCACACCAAAACTATTTAAAAAACGCTCCTTTTTATAATTAAGCATAAGGTAAGTTGAGCTTAACACATCAGACCCGAACGCAATATTCTTGGGATTAGTATACTTATCATAAGGATTAGTATTATAGACTAAACCTTGTGCAATACGCAACATAACATTGCGCTTAAAAAAGTAAAAATTATAATGTGCATATAGCCCTAAAGCATTACCTAAATTATCATTTTTAAAATCTTGAAATAGTAATGATGCTCCGTAATCTGGGTAATTATAGCGATGTTGCCAAGATTTTTCTCCAAAGGTTTTTTTATTCCAACTAAAAATAAAACCTTCAGGATGACCTGTTATTAAATGAAGAATATCTTTATTATGAAGTGCTATATTGCCACCAAAGTAATTGAAATCGAAATAAGAATTAGAGGTTGTCTTATCTTGTGAAAAAGACAACAATCCTATTAAGATAATTAAACTAGTAAGCCAGTATTTCATTTATAAATGATTACCGACAAAAATATAATAATTAACGTAAAATTAAACTTCTGGTGCTAATTCTATTTCTAACTTGTGTAATACCAGTTTAAATTTAAAATGTCGCATTCAAACTCGTTCATTTTCCATTATATTTTCTTGTTCACAATTTCCGTAACTAGGGCTATGAAAATCAATCATAGCATCATAGAACAAAAAAGCAACTTCGCTTCCTACACGACATTTCATGTTTAATTTGATATAAGACCTTTTTAATAGAAATCTAACAACTTAATCTACTATAGCTTTTACAACAGCTTTTGGTGATTCTTTTCTTGTACCATCAAAACCATTTATGCCACTTACTGTAGTATACTTTAAAACAAATTTCTTACCAGGATTTAATCGCTTAAAAGCTGACTGGCACATTAATGTTGCTTCGTGAAAACCACAAAGAATCAGTTTCAACTTACCTTCATAGGCATTTACATCTCCTATAGCGTAAATACCTGGAATATTTGTATGATAGTCTAAAGTATCTACTTTAATAGCATTTTTTTCAATCTCAAGTCCCCAATTTCCTATTGGACCTAATTTTGGTGATAAACCAAAAAGCGGGATAAAAGCATCTGCTTCTAATATTTGGGTTTCACCATCCTTAGTTACTGAAACACCTTGGATATGATTTTTGCCATGCAAAGCTGTAATCTCTGCTGGTGTAATTAAATCTATTTTATTAAGTAACTTTAATTCTTGCACGCTTTCTACTGAATCTAAAGCACCTCTAAATTCGTTTCTTCTATGAACTAAAGTCACTTCTGAAGCCACATCTGCTAAGAAAACACTCCAATCTAGTGCAGAATCTCCTCCACCTGCAATCACTACTTTTTTATTGCGATATACTTCTGGGTCTTTAATAAAGTAAGCAACGCCTTTATCCTCATAATTTTCTATGTTCTCTAACTTTGGTTTTCTAGGCTCAAAGCTTCCTAAACCACCAGCAATAGCAATTATTGGTGCATGATGTTGTGTTCCTTTATTAGTTGTTACAATAAAGCTCCTATCATCTTGTTTTTCTATAGTTTCTGCACGTTCACCCAAAGTAAAACCTGGTTGAAATTGCTTCCCTTGCTCTAAAAGATTAGACGTTAAATCTCCTGCTAATATTTCTGGAAAACCTGGAATATCGTAAATCGGTTTTTTAGGATATAATTCAGAACATTGTCCACCAGGTTGAGGTAAAGCATCAATTAAATGGCACTTTAATTTTAATAATCCAGCTTCAAATACAGTAAATAAACCTGTTGGTCCTGCTCCTATTATGAGTATATCTGTTTTAATCATTACTTTATATTTTTTCCACTAAACCTTTAGTGAATTCATTTAATTTTTCGACTTTTTGTTCAAAATCGCCTTTAATTGTTTTTCTATAAATATTGAGATTCTTTACCAGATCATCAATATTTTCTGGTATTACATCTTCAAAAAATTGTCGTAATCGTTTTGCAGTCGTTGGTGATTTTCCATTGGTTGAAATTGCCACTTTCACATTCCCTTTAGTTACAATTCCACCCATATAAAAATCACAATAAGGTGGATTATCTGCCACATTTACTAATTTACTTTGAGCTCTGCAATCTTCATATATTTTGATATTAACTTCGGGTTGATCTGTAGTAGCTATAACAATATGATTATCTTTTAAATAGTCATTCTTGTATATATCTTCAACTAAATTTACGTTTCCAGTATTGGCAATTTTTATTGTTCCTTCTCTAAACATAGGAGACACCATAGTCACGTTTGCATCTGGACTAGATTTTAAAAGAAACGTCAACTTCTCTTCTGCGACATAACCTCCACCAACAATTAAAACATTGAGATTTTTTACTTTTAAAAAAATGGGATATAAATTATTTCTATCCATAACGTTAAGCGCTTTTTTGCTTTGATTTAACCAATGCTAAATCTGCCTTAGAATAAATGTCTGTTAAATCTACACGCTGATTTACCACTTCTCCAATAATGATAATTGCAGGATTAGACAACTGCTTTTCTTTAACAATTTCTTTGATAGTTCCAATGGTTCCAATTCCATATTTTTGATTTATTCTTGTTCCATTCTGAATTACAGCAACAGCCATTTCAGATTTTCCTTCATTCGAAAAAATTTGAACAATTTCAGAAAGCTTACTCATTCCCATTAGAATCACTACGGTTGCAGTTGATTTTGCCGCTAGTGCAATATCACCAGAAATTTGATGTGATTTTGTGGTACCTGTAATGACCCAAAAACTCTCTGAAACATTACGTTTTGTTAATGGAATACCTTGATAAGCTGGCACAGCAGCACATGATGAAATACCAGGCACAACCGCAACCTCGATTGCATATTCTTTTGCATATTCTAATTCCTCTGCACCACGACCAAATATAAAAGGATCACCACCTTTTAAACGTACTACATGACCACATCTTAATGCACGCTCAACGATTAAATCGTTAATTTGATTTTGCTGATATGCATAACATCCTTTTCGTTTTCCTACAAATATTTTTTCTGCTTTGCGAGAAGCATATTGTAATAATTCTTCGTTTACAAGGGCATCAAATAAAATAACATCTGCGGACTTTATAGCTTTAATTGCTTTTAATGTAATTAAGTCTGCATCTCCTGGTCCTGCTCCTACTATAGTTAGTTTAGGTGTCATATCTTTTAAATTTTCACTGTTAACTGTTCTTCTCTAAAGGTTTTAACCTTAGCTAAGAATTGTTTGGCTGCGTTTATATAATTATTGGCAAAATCTTTGGACGGAGGAAACACTTTAATTTGATAAATGAGGTCTGAAAATGATGTTCCTAAGTCTATACTTTTAGTTTCTACAAATAGTTCATCAAACTGCTTTATGATGCCAGCTTGAGTATTTGTCTTTATATTTTCTGAAAGTAAAATGGCTTTTGCGGAATTTACCATAGAACGATAAGCTTCGTAAATTGCACTCGAATATACTTTATTATTAAAAGCTTCTTTTGCTTCCTCTATTTTTTCATCACTTTCCAAGAAAAGAGTTGCGATTAAGTCAATAACGACTCCTGCACATTCACCAATTCCAATGGCTTTTACATATTGCTCTTCTGTTCCCCAATCTATAAAATCCTCTTGGTTAAGATTCTCAATATTAGAAAGATCTGTTAGTAAGTGATAGAAATACTTTTCGCCTTTTTCTTTGTAATAATTCACAAATTGTTTGCCATCTGCATTCGTTTCAAAATCATTTAAGATTCTACGCAAAGCTTCTGGTCCTCTTCTACTTGGGATTTTAACCACTTTATCAGCTAAATATGCGTTTCCGTTTCCTAAATTCCCACCACCTAAAAGCACTTGTAAAGCTGGCGCAACCAATTTATCTTTAGTCCGAATGGACATCCCTTGAAAACCAATATTTGCCATATTATGCTGCCCACAAGCATTCATACAGCCACTAATCTTGATGACTAAATCTGTGTTCTCTAAATATTGAGGATACTCCTTTTTAATGACACGTTCTAGTTCTTCAGCGATTCCAGTACTGCTTGAAATTCCTAAATTACAGGTGTCAGTACCAGGACATGCTGTGATATCTACAGCTTTATTATAACCTGCTTCTACAAAACCTAACTTTTCTAATTCGGTATAGAAAAATGGGATTAAATCTTCTTTTATAAAAGGAATTAAAATATTCTGACGTAAGCTCAATCGTATTTCGCCTGCTGCATATTGCTCAACTAAATCAGCTAATAATCTTGCTTTATCTGTATAGAAATCGCCAAGTAAAACTTTAATTCCAATGGCAAAGTAACCGTCTTGTTTTTGAGGAATTACGTTTGTAGATTTCCACAAATTATAAGCTTCACTGTTTTGATTCTCTACTTTTGGCGCAGATACAGATACTGGTTTTGAGGCTGTATAAATAGTTTCATCTATTACAACTGTTTTAAATTCTATAGCGTTTTGTTCCTCTTCTACTAAAACCTTAAAAGCATCTAAACCAATATCTTTTAATAAGAATTTAAGTCGTGCTTTGGCTCTACTTTTTCGTTCTCCATAACGATCAAAAACTCTTAAAACGCCTTCCATTAAAGGAATGATTTTATCTGAAGGTAAAAATTCGTAAAACAAATCTGCATGTCTTGGTTGCGACCCTAAACCACCTCCTAACAAGACTTTAAAACCTTTTACACCGTTTTCAATTTTTGCGATAAAGCCCAAATCGTGCATATAGGACAAGCCTGTATCTTCATCTGTTCCAGAAAATGACACCTTGAATTTCCGGCCCATTTCTTGACAAATAGGATTCCTTAAAAAGAATTTGAATAAAGCATCTGCATAAGGAGATACATCAAAAGGCTCATCAATATCAATACCAGCTGTTTCGCTTGCTGTAACATTTCTTACTGTATTTCCACATGCTTCTCTTATGGTTACTTTATCGCGCTCTAATTCTGCCCAAAGCTCAGGTGTTCTATTTAAATCCACATAATGAATCTGAATATCTTGACGTGTAGTAATATGCAATCGACTTCTTGAATATTCATCTGAAACATCTGCAATACGTCGCAATTGATGACTCAACACTTTACCATACGGTAATTTAATACGAATCATTTGTACACCTTCTTGGCGTTGCCCATAAACACCTCTGGCTAAACGCAGGCTTCTAAATTTTTCTTCGTCTATTTTTCCATTATGAAAAAGCTCAATCTTATTGGCTAATTCAAGGATATCCTTTTCTACTATAGGATTTTCTAACTCTGTTCTAAAACTTTGCATTTCCCCATCCTTGCCTTCCTAAAGGGAAGGAACTTTTTATTTAATAATTATTGAAGGTGAATACCACATTCTCTGTTAAGCAATGCTTTTATAGGATCGAAATAATATCCGTTTTTTGCTAATTGATTTTCCTCTATATATGCATCTAAATCCGTGTCACTCCAATAGTAAAAAGGGCTTACTTTAAGAATACCATCTTTACTGAAGCTTAAAATATCTTTCTTATCTCTATATTCTGTTTGTCTCACTCTTATATTTGTAAACCAAACATCTGGATTTTGTTCTTTTAGCGCACGTCTAAAAGGTTCAAGCTTTACTGCCTCTGAAAAAATGGCATGATTATCATCCTCCAAACTTGGTAATCCAATCGTCGCATCAATTTCTTCTTTAGTGTATAAAGATTGATATTTAAGAATATTGAGATTATATTTCTTTATTAAACGAGAAGCATGATCGTAAGTACTTGGCTGATTGTATAAAGTATCACACCAAATAACTCTTATATCATTATCTAATTTTGATATTGTACTTAATAAAACAGAAGAATAAATGCCAAAGCTTGTCGTTACAATTTTATTATTAGATAATCTTAATGCCCATTCTGCAATTTCATTTGGAGTTTTATCTCTTAACCGTTTATTCCAGAAATCGATATCTATATTTATCATTTTCCCCATTTTATGTTATTCCAAGTGCGTTCGTGAAAAAAGTACAATATCATTTTAGACACTAATTCTATTCCTCCTATAGAAAAAGCTAAAGCCATAGTACCTGTAATGATATATGAAATAGTAACTGTAGCTACAGTCCCAACAACTCTCCAACTTATTGTTTTGACAATACTTCTTTTAATATTTTCTTGAGGTGCAATAGAGGTTTGTTCATCTGTTTCTAAACTTAAATTTGTGTGTATTACGTTATCCATATTTTACTGTTATTTTGTTATTCCTTTTAACCTATAGATTTAATAGGATAATGCAAACATAGAAAATTATTCAAAATTAAGAAGTAATTATTTCGAAAAAATAAAGGTGATAATTTGAGAATCTGCTAATTAGATTAAATCAGCCAAAGTTGTATTTCTAAAAATCTCTAAGGTATTATCGCGGACTTTGAGCATTATGTTATGTACGGCACAAGCGTTTTCGTCTGGACAATCGTCGCACTTTTCGTAGAAATTGAGGCTTACACAAGGCACCATAGCAATTGGACCTTCTAAAAGTCTCATCACAATAGTCATTGGAATATCTTTTGGATCCTTCAGTAAATAATAACCTCCACCTTTACCTTTTTTAGAGCCTAAAATTCCATTTTTTTTTAGTGTCAATAAGATACTTTCTAAAAACTTACGAGATATGTTTTCGGATTTGGAAATTACAGAAATTTGTACAGGAATACGAGCTTCTTGTTTCGCTAAATAGACTAAGGCTTTTATTCCGTATTTTGTTTTCTTTGAAAGCATATTGTAAATCTAATACTTTTTAAATATTTAGAAAGGTTATTAAACCATCAAATTAAATTTTGAGATTTTCTTATGTAAATTAGGCTTTCAGTTCTAATATTAATATGTATTTTTGCACTGAAATTATAAGAGGAAAAATTTGTCTGATTGCAACCTCTTATTCTGAAATTCCCGAAGCGTCGGGACAGAATAAAAAATGCTAAAGCAGTAAGTATAGTACTTCTCTAGCGATCTAGCAATCATATTTTTCTATAATTAATTATAACCTAAAATAGGATTTATGCCATATTTATTTACTTCAGAGAGTGTTTCTGAAGGCCATCCAGACAAAGTAGCAGACCAAATTAGTGATGCTCTAATTGATCATTTTTTAGCTTTTGATCCAGAATCTAAAGTGGCTTGTGAAACTTTAGTAACCACAGGACAAGTTGTACTTGCTGGTGAAGTGAAATCGAACACTTATCTCGACGTGCAAAAAATTGCACGTGACACTATTAACAAAATAGGCTATACTAAAAGTGAGTATATGTTTGACGGAAATTCTTGTGGAGTTTTTTCTGCTATACATGAACAGTCGGAAGACATTAATCGTGGAGTTGATAGAGCTACAAAAGAAGAACAAGGAGCTGGCGACCAAGGGATGATGTTTGGTTATGCCACCAATGAGACTGATAATTATATGCCTTTGGCTTTGGATTTATCACACAGAATTTTAAAAGAATTAGCAGAATTACGTCGCGAAAATAAAGACATTCCTTATTTAAGACCAGATTCTAAAAGTCAAGTTACTATTGAATATAGTGACGACAATACACCACAACGTATAGATTCTATTGTGGTTTCTACGCAGCATGATGATTTTGATACTGAAGAAAAAATGTTGGCAACAATTAGAAAAGAAATTGTTGAAATTTTAATTCCTAGAGTTGTTGCTAAGTTGCCAAAACATATCCAAACGTTATTTAATGATAAGATTATCTATCATATAAACCCAACAGGAAAATTTGTAATTGGTGGACCTCATGGAGATACAGGCTTAACAGGTCGTAAGATTATTGTTGATACTTATGGAGGAAAAGGCGCACATGGTGGTGGAGCTTTTTCTGGTAAAGATCCAAGTAAAGTAGACCGAAGTGGTGCTTATGCAACAAGACATATTGCAAAAAACGTAGTTGCTGCTGGTTTATGTGATGAGATATTAGTACAAGTATCTTACGCTATTGGAGTTGTAGAACCTATGGGAATATTTGTTGATACTTATGGAACCTGTTCTCTAAATTTAACTGATGGAGAAATCGCTGAAAAAGTATCAGAAATTTTTGATATGCGGCCTGCAGCAATTGAAAGTCGTTTAAAACTACGTCAACCAATGTATAGTGAAACTGCTGCTTATGGGCACATGGGAAGAGCACATGAAGTTGTAACTAAATCATTTCAACAACCTAATGGAGAACCTATAACTTTAGATGTAGAATTGTTTACTTGGGAGAAACTTGATTATGTTGATAAGGTAAAAGCTGCTTTTGATATTTAATACCAAATTAAATATCAAAAAAATTATACAAAAACACACCCTAACTAAAATTCAGTTAGGGTGTGTTTTTCATTTTAACTAAGTTAAGTCTTATAACCGAATACGTTACACGTGAGCGAAGGGTTGCCTATTCGCTTTAAAAACCTAAAAACTTATTTTTTCAAATACGTAATAAACGAAAACGCATATTCATGTTTTTCATCAGCATCATGAGTTGTTCTGCTAACTTCTTGCCATTGCGACTTATCTATTTCTGGGAAGTAAGTATCAGCATTTTCAAAGTTTGAATGGACACGAGTAATTTCAAGCTTATTAACTAAAGGCATAGCTTGTTTGTAGATTTCCCCACCACCTATTACAAAAGGTTGTTTGTCAGACCTTGCTGCATCGATTGCATCTTCAAGAGAATTGACTATAATTACGTCTTCTGGAGCTTTGTAATCCTTCTGTCTTGTAATGACGATATGCGTTCGGTTTGGTAATGGTTTTGGGAAACTTTCAAAAGTTTTGCGTCCCATAATAATATGATGTCCATTGGTTAAGGATTTAAAACGTTTAAGATCATCACTTAAATGCCAAATTAAATCGTTGTCTTTACCAATCGCATTATTTTCTCCTGCTGCAACTATGATTGTTAATTCAGAAGTCTTTTTTTTTTCTAAAGCAATCGGATTTTCTTTTGCTTCATTATAAGCTTGTGTCTGGGCAATTTTAGTTTCTTCTTTGAGGAAATTTTGTTTCAATTTATCAATACGAGTTTGTTGCTGATTTACTAATTTATCGAGCTGTTGCTTTTCCCAATCTTTACCCATAAATTTATTAGTAATAAAAACGCTTACAAAATGATAAATGAATAAGAATAACCACGCTAAAATGACATAAACAAACCAATTCACTCCAGCTATAGTAAAATCTTTACCTATGCCCAAAACAGTATTTGCTAAAATTAAAAAGACAGCACCAATTAAAAATATCACAAAATGAATATACAACCCTTTCTTTTGTTTAATGCGTTTTTGAGCGTTTTCAATTAGCTCTAATTGATCCTTATCTATAGTTGAAACTTGTTTTTTCTTCCCAAACATAATTGTGATTTAATAAGATAAAGATACTCGTTTTTTCACTAAATCGTTATCGTGGTTTAAAGAGCTTAACGAATAGCTATGACCGAAAACGATGTCGCTGATAATCAGCTATCAAGCAATTTATTCTAATATTATCAAAACAACAAAATAAGAGTTTAAATATTACATTCTTAAATGAAAAATAATTACTATTTTAAGAAATTAATAATTCTTTAATCTTTAGACATTTAATCACTTTTTTTCGTTCTTAACTTTTATACTTTTGTAGTATAATTATTTAAATTTATTATTATGGCAATTAAAAAACAGTATTTAAAAAGTAAGCCAGTTTGTAAAGTAACATTTTCTGTTCCTGCAAAAGAGGCAAAAAATGTAGCAGTTGTTGGAAGCTTTAACGAGTGGAATACTGAAGTTACTGAATTGAAAAAACAAAAAAACGGTACTTTTAAAGGTACATTAGATTTAGCAAAAGACACATCTTACGAGTTTAGATACGTAGTAGATGGTACTTATGTTAATGATGAGCAAGCAGATGCTTTTGCTTATAACGAATTTGCATCAGCAGAAAACTGTGTAATCAATTTATAGGATATTTCTATAAAACAAGACATTAAAAAAAGGGCTTTCATTAATTTGAAAGCCCTTTCTTATTTTATAAGCATTAGTATTATCAGCTACTGTTTAATCAGCTTCACAACATGCTTTGAAATTTTAGACCTAATGGTCATAAAGTACATACCAGTAGCAACTGAAGATAAATCAATAGTTATATCTTTAGTTATGTCTTCTAAATTTATAGTCTTAATATAGCGTCCGTTAATATCATAAACAATTGCATCTATTAAATCAACAATGTTCGTTTGTTGTATTGTAAATATCCCATTAGATGGATTTGGGAATATACTGATTCCATTTTTTAAATCAAATTCATCGTTTGAAAGTGTAGCACAATTGTAAATCATTACCTCATCTAATAACCAACCTATTACGCCGTTACAGCCATCGGTTCCAACTTCAAACCTAAACTGTATTGTAGAATTAGAGACGACACCAATTGCTGATAAATCCACCACACTTGTTCCCCAAGATAAATAAGAACCAATGTCCGATCCTGTAAAAACAGGCTCACCAGTTAAAGGATTATCGCTAGGTTGCAAACCTTCATCATTATAAGGATTTTCAATAAATGCAGTTAAAGGTATCACAGTCCACTCACTGCCATTAAGACTATATTTAATGTTGGCACCATCCCAACCCGTTTCCATTGAAAGTGCATGGTTAAATGCCATTTCAAAAACAGTATTGGTTTCATTCGGAATTGTAATAACTGGGCTTATTAAACGGATAACACCGTTCTGTAAATCGGTATTACAATCACCAATAGCAACTGCTTCACCATAAATAATATTTCCAGTTCTATTAGCACTTTCACCGTTAAAAATAATCCAATCTTTAGAAGTCCAAGACGCTGCATTTACAGGTACTTGTTCAAGAATCCAACTTCCCAATCCAGTTTCCCAATCTTCAAAAAAGATAGGGTTATTTGTTGCTGCATCACACAACTCATTTTCTAAAATTCCTAAAACGGTCATAATTTCCGGGCAATCTGGATCAGTTCTTAACTCTACTGCCAAAATCGTATTAACAACTTGGTTAAAATCATTCATTGTTATGATTTCGCCAGAAGGACCAGATGCTATTTCTGTAGTTGATAGACCCTCTAAATTAACGCCAATTAAATCGTTACAAGCGGTTTCTAGTGCATCAGCAAGTGACATAAAATCACTTGCAATAGTTAGGTATTGACTTTGTGCTCTCCAAAAGATATGAGCTGCTTTTGTAAAACCAATTCCGTTTATAGTTTGCCCATTATAGCTTCCGCCATCAACCAATAAAGTATAAGCATGATTAGGAATAGCAGAATTAATATGTACGCCTCCTGAATCTCCAGAAGTACACCAATATTCTGTATCTGTTACTTTTCCTGGATGACCAAAACATGTTGGATCCCACATGTCTCTAATAGATCCTCCAAACGAAGAAGCATCTTCACCCATCATCCAACGCTCCGAACTGTTACATGCTGTTCTTAACGAAAGATCCTCTCCCGTATCCTCGTAATTATTTATTAAGTCTATGGTTTCTCCCCAAATATCAGAATATGCTTCATTAATAGCACCAGATTGATATGAATAAATTAATCCACTAGTATATTCTGTATAGGCATGAGACCATTCATGACTTATAATATCATCTGTCGCTGTACCATCACAAAAGTTAATATTAAAGCCATTCCAACTTGCATTTGGGCAAAAATCTGTATTATCTACATTATTTAATATTTGCATTTGAGCATCAAATCCATTATAAGACACAAAACCAAATGCATTTTTAAAAAAATTATAAACGTGTCCAGAGGCTTCAACCTCATACTGCTGCCAAATGGTAAGTGAACCAGGAAAAACATCACCTTCTTGCCATACAATTGTGGAGCCATTACCCTCGTAAACAACACGGTCAATGGCATGCGCGATTCCTGTAAATTGTTCTATAATTTTACCATTATGTGCATCTACAAATACATATTCCCTTACATCGTTATTATTAGTAATTTCAATTCTGTACACTAAATGATTAGTGCCAAGATAGCCTTGTACCAATCCTTTTTGAAACACATAAAGTGTGCTTTCTTTTGCCTGTAATGATATACCAGAATAATTAATGCGTTGATTATTTATAGTTTGAAGTGCAATAACTGATGCTTCAGATTCACTTAAACTAGCCACTGAATTTAATTTAATATTAGGAATATAGTTGCCGTTAATAGCTGTAAGTTTTTCTTCAGAATTAAAATGAAACTTTAGTTGGCCATCAAATATTGGAATACCTTGATAAATCTGTATTAGCACAATATGTTTAAAACCATATTGGTCAGTTTCAATAGTTTCGAGTTTAAAGGCATTTTTTACATTTTTTAAATCGAAGAGACCTTTATAGTTTTCTAAAAACGACATTGTTTTATCGTAAACGGAATTACCCACTAATTCTAAAGGCTGATTCTGAGGAAACTTAACAAATTCCGCAATTCCCGAATTATTGTTGATGGTAATAACAGCATTGGTTTCAGCACTTAAATCGTCAATAGACTTTTGAATATTTTGAGCAGAACATATTGAACTTATTGTAAAAACAGCTAATGTTAATAGAATATATTTTTTCATGACTATGAATTTTGTTAGGAAAGTTTAAGGCTAAAAAAGCGTTATAAAGCATTGAGATTTTCAAAATACAAATGCCTCTTTTAAATTTGTAACAAGTTAGATTATTGTTGCATTGTCTTATTTTATAGCAACGCTCTAAATATAAGGCTTATTGCTAAATGTATTGATTATTAAATAAGTTAATATCAAAACAATAACTAGAAGTTATCAATACAACGGCAATAGATTTTACGATTAATTCATTAGACATTCAGATATCCATAAATAACAGATTAAACGAAATCGTATTCTAGTTTTATCCCAATAACCTAACCGTCATTAAAGCACTGAACTTTGTCGAAACAGGCTTTCCATCATTTGTTCCTGGCACTTTAAACTTTGGCATTCGTTTTATAAGTTGAATCACATCTATAGCAATGGCTTTGTGATGCGCCTTTACATTAATTTGTTCAGTTTTGCCTTTTTCGTTAATTGTGAATTCTACCAGAAATTTAGTGGTTAAATCCGTAGGGAAAACTTTATCAGCTAATTCATAATCAAAACTAACCTTAATATAATCTATAATTTTTTCTGTAGTGCATTTTTTGGTTTCCTCAAAACTTGCGTCTTTTTCACAACCTCTAAAAACAGGATAGGTTTTATCTTTCTTTTTCTGATTGTTTATTGAATCTAATTCCTGAAGTGTAACTGCTTTTTCTTGTGCGCTTAAAATTAAGCCGAATAAAAGTGTAATGACTAAAAAAGTATATTTCATAAAAAAGTTTAAACCGCAACAACCCCTTTTATATGAGGATGCGGATTGTAATCTACAAGTGTAAAATCTTCAAATTTAAAATCGAAAATATCTTTAATTTCAGGATTTAAAACCATTTTTGGTAATGGTCTAATATCTCTAGACAACTGTAAATCTAATTGCTCTTTATGGTTATTGTAGATATGAGCATCGCCAAAGGTGTGGATAAAATCACCAGCTTCATAACCACAAACTTGTGCCATCATCATAGTAAATAAAGCATAAGACCCTATATTAAACGGTACTCCTAAAAAGATATCTGCACTACGTTGATAGAGTTGACAAGATAATTTACCATCAGCTACGTAAAATTGAAAAAAGGCATGGCAAGGCGGTAAAGCTGCTTTACCATTGGCTACATTCTCAGAAAATGATTTTGAAGTATCTGGTAAAACTGAAGGATTCCAAGCAGATACTAACATTCTACGACTGTTAGGATTGGTTTTTAAAGTTGCAATCACTTCTTTAATCTGGTCAATTTCTTCACTAGCCCAATTTCTCCATTGATGTCCATAAACTGGACCAAGGTCTCCATTCTCATCTGCCCATTCATTCCAAATTCTTACTCCGTTTTCGGTTAAATATTTTGTGTTTGTATCTCCTTTTAAAAACCAAAGCAATTCGTATATAATAGATTTTAGATGTAACTTTTTAGTGGTTACCATTGGAAAGCCTTCGCTTAGATCAAAACGCATTTGATAACCAAAAACACTTTTTGTGCCTGTACCTGTTCTATCTCCTTTTTCGTTGCCTTCTGCTAAAACGTGTTTTACTAAGTCGTGATATTGTTTCATAGTACTTCCTGCGAAGGCAGGAATCTCTTTTAATTAAACTTGAATATTCTTAGAATAAGATGCTAAAATAAGTTCAGCATGACAGAAAACGAAATTAAAAAAAAGCTTCAAATCATTAGACTTGAAGCTTTATATAATATTAAAAGTTATTAACTATATCTATCCAATTATCATACCTGCAATAGTTGCAGATATTAAAGATGCAATCGTACCTCCTATTAAAGCTTTCATTCCAAACTTAGAGAGTTGTTTACGTTGTCCTGGTGCTAAAGAGCCAATACCTCCAATTTGGATTCCTATTGAGGCAAAGTTTGCAAAACCACAAAGCATGTAAGTCGCCATAATTACAGATTTATTATAGCTTAAATGCGTCGCATTTGCTACATTCTTTAAATCTGCTAATTGTATATAACCAATAAATTCACTTGCTGCTAGTTTAATCCCAAGTAGTTGTCCCATCATCATAACATCTTCAGACGCTACACCAATAAGCCACATTAATGGAGCAAATACAGTTCCTAGAATAGCTTCTAATGATAACGTACCGTATGGTGTATTCGCAGCCATAAATTCATTTAAAGAAGTTACATCTCCAACCCAACCTAAAATACCATTTATCATTGCAATAAATGCCACAAAAACTAAAAGCATTGCTCCTACATTTACTGCGAGTTTTAAACCTTCTGTTGTTCCATTTGCAATGGCATCTAATATATTAGCTCCAATTTTTTCTTGAGAAACAGAAACATCAGTGTCAATAGATTCTGTTTGCGGAAATAGTATTTTTGAAATCACAATTGCTCCAGGAGCTGCCATTACTGAAGCGGCTAACAAATGTTTTGCATAGAATAAGCGTAACGCAGGATCATCACCACCTAAAAAGCCAATATAAGCCGCTAATACAGCACCAGCGACAGTAGCCATACCACCAATCATTACAAGTAGTATTTCGGACTTATTCATTTTCTCTAAATAAGCCTTAATTAATAAAGGTGCTTCAGTTTGACCTAAGAAAATATTACCTGCTACACTTAAGCTTTCTGCTCCCGATATTTTTAATGTTTTAGATAACAACCAAGCCATAGCTTTTACCACTTTCTGAATGATGCCTAAATAAAATAATACAGATGTTAATGCCGAAAAGAATAAAATAGTAGGTAGAACTTGGAATGCAAAGATGAACCCATAAGAATTAACGTCCATAACACCACTAAATAAGAATTCACTACCAGCTCTTGTGAAGTCTAGAATGTTTATAAAAACTTGCCCTATGCCTTCAAAGGCATTCTTAATAAACTCAACTCTTAATACACCAATAGCGATTATCAATTGAAACGCCAAACCAATACCAACGGTTCTCCAGTTTATACCCTTACGGTTACTACTAAAGAGAAAAGCAATAAATAGTAACGAAACCATACCTAACACACCACGCCAAAAACTTGTAAAAGTAAAACCTTCACTTGCAATCAGGGTGTCATTTGATCCTTCTTGAGTTATAAAATTTACATGTCCTTCGGCAACATAAGTTAATACTTGGTCACCTCTTTTTAATTGAAGCATTGTAGCGTTTTGGACTAACACTTCGTAATAAATATCTACTGTAGTTGGTACTTTTTGTTTAAAAACTAAAAGATTGTTGTTCTGAAGCCAAACACCTTTATTAAATGAACTATTAAGAACAGATTCATAATCACCATTTTTATTTAGGTTTAAGAATTCTTTTCCTCTAACGAATTCATTTTTTGCTATAATATTGTCAGGATAATTCTTATAAATGAGATGTTCTGATAATTGCCAATTATTAATTTTTGAATCTTCAATTTCAGTTATTTGAACAGGAACGACTTCCTTTATAGTTTTAATATAAATAGAATCACTTATGGGCTTTTCAAGTTCTTGTGCTGTAATTGATGAAAGTCCAATAAAAATAGCAAGCAAAACCTTGAAAAACTGATTCATGAAAAGAGGGTATTAATTAACGTTTAGAAATTTCGTCTCTTATTTTAGCAGCCGTTTCATAATCTTCATTGTTAACGGCATCATCTAAGAGTTTATTTAATTCATCTAGAGGTGTGTTTTTATAACCTTCCTGCTCAATTGAAGCTGCTTCAATTTCCTCTACAATAAGGTCATCTACAAGAATGCTATCCTGTTCTTCATCGTCTTTTTTAGGATTGACTTTAAGGTAGATTCCTGCTTTATCTAAAATATTTTTGTAAGTAAAGATTGGAGCTTGAAAACGTAAAGCCAAAGCAATAGCATCGCTAGTTCTAGCATCTATAATTTCCTCAATTTTATCGCGTTCGCAAATTAAACTTGAATAAAACACACCATCAACCAATTTATGAATGATGACTTGTTTTACAATTATATCGAAACGATCAGCGAAGTTTTTAAATAAATCGTGAGTTAAAGGACGAGGAGGGCGAATTTCTTTTTCTAATGCAATAGCAATAGATTGTGCCTCAAAAGCACCAATAACTATTGGTAGTTTTCTGTCACCATCAACTTCATTAAGTATTAAAGCGTAGGCACCATTTTGGGTTTGACTGTAAGAAATGCCTTTTATATTTAAACGAACTAAACTCATATAATTAAACTAAACTCCTCAGCTTTTTTTTACTGAGATATCCTCATCTACCTTTCCTAAGAAAAGGTCATAATTTTAAATTTCAAAATTATGGGTAAGGTAAAACACAAAGAACTGTTTAAATTTGGACTTTACCAACTGCATTTTGCAGATTTGGTTAATTCCACTTATACTTTCGATAAAACGCAAGTGAATAAGAGAATTTCTAAATAATAATTACTTTAATTTGTCCAAAAAATAAATTTAATAAAAAAATGTCACATTGAGCGCAGTCGAAATGCTTAGAAAAGCAAAACTATAAAGGTTTTCGACTGCGCTCAAACTGACACAGATTATCAATTTTAAATCAGTATTGATTTTTAAAGGTAATAAAATTATGCGTTTGCAGCTTTAAAAGCTTTTAATTTTTCGATTAACTTAGGTACAACATCAAATGCATCACCTACAACTCCGTAATCTGCAGCCTTAAAGAAAGGTGCTTCTGGATCTGTATTGATAACCACTTTTACTTTTGAAGAATTAATACCAGCTAAATGCTGAATCGCTCCAGAAATACCTATAGCAATATATAAGTTTGAAGCTACAGGTTTTCCTGTTTGCCCAACGTGTTCGCTATGCGGTCTCCATCCTAAATCTGATACTGGTTTAGAACACGCAGTTGCTGCTCCTAAAACTTCTGCAAGTTCTTCTATCATTCCCCAATTTTCAGGACCTTTTAATCCTCGACCACCAGAAACTACAACTTCTGCATCAGCAATACTTACTTTATCAGTTGCTTTATCAACAGATTCTACGCTTACTCCAGAATCTGGTATTGAAGGAGAAAAATCTTCTACAGAAGCACTTCCTTCTGATTCTACCAATCCAAAAGAGTTATTAGATAAACCAACAACTTTTACATCTGTAGTTATTTCTGTATTTGCGAATGCTTTATTTGTAAATGCTGAACGCTTTACTGTAAATGGAGATACGCTAGATGGTACTTCTACCACATTAGACACATAACCTGCATCTAAACCAACAGCTAATAACGGAGCTAAATATTTGCTATCTGCACTAGAACTTACTACAACCACTTTTGAACCTTCGTTTTTAGCAGCATTTTCTATGACTGCTGCATATTTCTTTGCATTAAATGATTGTAAACTATCATCTTTAACTAAAAGCACTTTTGATGCTCCATAGTTTCCAAGCGTTTCTGCATTGTCTGCATTAACAGCAACAGCAGTAACTGATGTTCCCATTTGGTCAGCAATCGCTTTTGCGTAAGACACAACTTCTAAAGCCGTTTTCTTTAATTTTCCGTTTTCGGATTCTGTATATACTAGAATTGACATAATTTTTTCAATTTTTTGTCATTCCTGCGAAAGCAGGAATCTATTTTATTATAATTTATTTGTGGATTAGCTTACGCTGAATCTACGATTTCCTGCATTCACAGGAATGACAAATTATATCACTTTAGCTTCGTTATGAAGTAAGCTTACTAATTCGTCTATATTATCTGCATCTACTAATGTAACCGCACCTTTTGGAGCTGGTTTCTCAAAGCTTACCACTTTAGTTTCGGCATTAGTATCTGTTGGCTCTATAACCGTTAACGGTTTTTTACGTGCCATCATAATACCTCTCATATTTGGAATACGTAAATCACTTTCTTCTACTAATCCTTTTTGTCCACCAATAACTAATGGTAAAGCCGTCGCAACTGTTTCTTTACCTCCATCAATTTCTCTAACGGCTTTTGCGCTAGTTCCATCAATTTCTAAGTTAATACAATTAGCAACAAAGTTAGCACCAATCATACTTGCCAACATACCTGGAACCATAGCTCCATTATAATCAATAGATTCTCTACCAGCAATAACTAAATCGTAACCACCATCATTAACCACTTTTGCTAATTGTTTTGCTACAGCATAACTATCTGTTGCTGGTGTATTTACTCTAATTGCGGAGTCTGCACCAATAGCTAAAGCTTTCCTTAAGGTTGGCTCTGTTTCTGCTCCACCAACATTAACAACATCTACGCTTGCTCCTTGTTTTTCTTTAAACCACATGGCACGCGTTAGACCAAATTCGTCATTAGGATTAATTACAAACTGAACACCATTAGTGTCAAATTTTGTATCACCTTCTGTAAAGTTAATCTTTGATGTTGTATCAGGTACATGACTAATACATACTAATATTTTCATATAAAAATGGTTTATTTTTTCTTGAGCACGAAGATAAATATAATAATTGAAATTTTACTATGCGTGCATAGTAAAATTTCGATTAAACTATCAATTTTTCAGAAATTTGAAGATTTTTTGTTGATTCAATTACAATAATACCATTCTAAGACATAAAGAACATTATACATTTCCTTATACAAGTTCATATAAAGCTTAATGAAAATTACAACTAAAAAGTATTTTCTTTTTTCACACTCAATTTAATGTCATTTTATAGTCAATAATTATTATTTTTGCTACTCGAATAAAAATAAGAGCATGAAGACAATTCAATTTAGAGAAGCTATTTGTGAGGCTATGAGCGAAGAAATGCGCAGAGATGAGAGCATTTATCTTATGGGTGAAGAAGTAGCAGAATATAATGGTGCGTACAAAGCATCTAAAGGTATGTTAGATGAGTTTGGCGCTAAACGTGTTATTGACACTCCAATTGCAGAGCTTGGTTTTGCAGGTATTGCTATTGGTTCTACTATGACAGGTAATCGTCCTATTGTAGAATACATGACGTTTAACTTTTCTCTAGTTGGTATTGATCAAATTATAAATAATGCGGCTAAAATTAGGCAAATGTCTGGAGGCCAATTTAAATGTCCTATTGTTTTTAGAGGCCCAACAGCTTCTGCAGGCCAGTTAGGAGCAACGCATTCACAGGCTTTTGAAAATTGGTTTGCTAACACTCCTGGTTTAAAAGTTATTGTACCTTCTAATCCTTATGACGCAAAAGGATTGTTGAAAGCTGCCATTAGAGATGATGATCCTGTTATTTTTATGGAAAGTGAACAAATGTATGGAGACAAAGGAGAAGTACCAGAAGGAGAATATGTTGTACCTATTGGAGTTGCAGAAATTAAGCGCGAAGGTACAGATGTTACTATTGTATCTTTTGGTAAAATTATAAAAGAAGCATACAAAGCTGCAGACGAATTAGAAAAAGAAGATATTTCTTGCGAGATTATAGATTTACGTACTGTTCGTCCTTTGGACAGGGCCGCAATCATTAAATCTGTAAAGAAAACAAATCGCTTAGTCGTTTTAGAAGAAGCCTGGCCTTTTGGAAATGTAGCTACCGAAATCACTTATTTAGTACAATCTGAAGCATTTGATTATTTAGATGCTCCTATAGTAAAAATAAATACAGCAGATACGCCTGCACCATATTCCCCTGTTTTATTAGCAGAATGGTTGCCAAATAGTGACGATGTTGTTAAGGCGGTAAAAAAAGTAATGTACAAATAAATTGCAGTTTTCTGCGTTTAGAAAACTTCATTAGCAACTCTAAAAATTAAGTTTAGCATGGTTGTTGATGAAGTTTTTTATTATATAATTCTTGAAGATTTTTCAAACGCATGCAACCAATGGTATTTATATTTGTCTATAATAATAAAGAATTAATGATTTTTGAATGAAGATTAAACTGTTTTTTACACTTTTCTTACTTAATACTTGTGTTGCTCTAGCACAGACAAAAGTTAGTGGACACGTGTTTGATGAGAACAATGTGCCAATTCCTTATGCTAATGTCTTGTTTAAAGGCTCTACACAAGGCACCATTACCAATGAAGATGGAAAGTTTTACCTAGAATCTGATGATAATTGGAAAACTTTAGTCGTTTCATTTATTGGTTTTGAAATGTTAGAAATTCCGTTAACCAAACGTGTTAACTACGATTTAAAGTTTATTCTAAAAGAAGAAGCGGCATCTTTAGATGAAGTACTTATTGTTACCGGAAAACAATCCAAAAAAGCATCAGAAAACCCAGCTATAAGAATTCTAAAAAAGATTTGGGAACGTAAGCGACAAAATGGTTTAAGCCAATTTAAGCAATACGAATATGACCAATATGAAAAAGTAGAGTTTGACCTCAACACCATTGACAGCACCTTAATAAAAAGTAAACTTTTTAGAGGTATGGAGTTTGTTTTTGAAGAAGTTGATACCTCTAGTGTAACGGGAAAAACGTATTTACCTATTTTCTTGAATGAATCTGTTAAGAAAATATCTGGTGACAATATCATTAATAAAGAACGTGAAGATTTATTAGGTAATAAAAACTCTGGGTTTAGTAATAACCAAGTTATTATAGATTTTATAGACGATTTATATTCAGAATATAATGTTTACGACAATTACTTAAAGTTTTTCGATAAGAGTTTTGTAAGTCCTTTAAGCAGAACAGGAGTCCAGACTTACAATTACGTGCTATCTGATAGTGCGTTTATTGATAACAAATGGTGTTACAATATTATCTATTATCCTAGACGAAAAAACGAATTGACCTTTAAAGGTGATTTTTGGGTCAACGACTCAACTTATGCCATTAAGGAAATTAATCTTCAAGCATCTAAAAGTGCTAATATAAATTGGGTAAAAGAAATCTATATAGAACAAGAATTTGAAGTGCTTAACGATTCTTTATTTCTTATTAAGCGCGATTATTTCCTTTCGGACTTTGCTTTCAATAAAAAAGAAAAATCTAGAGGTCTTTATGGAAAACGAACTACGATCTATGATAACTATAAGTTTGACCAACTTAAAGACCCAAAATTCTATGATAAAGTTGTTTATAGTTATGATAAAGATGTCTATAACAGAGAAGATGATTTTTGGGAAACTAATAGACTTGAAGTTTTAAACAAAGATGAAAAAGGTGTTTATAAAATGTTAGATACGCTTAAAACCGTTAAGAAATTTAAACGCATCTATAATGTTGGCAGTATTCTAGCTTCAGGTTACATTGAGTTTCCAAGTATTAATTTTGATTATGGACCCATTTTTTCAACATTTGGTTTTAATGAAGTTGAAGGTCTGCGACTCCGATCTGGTGGACGAACCTATTTTGGACCTAACGATTTATGGAGACTTGAAGGCTTTTTGGCTTATGGTTTTAAAGATGATAAATTCAAATACGGGATTTCTGGTAAATGGTTGCTAGACAAAAAAAGCAGATTTACAATATTTGGTGGAAACAGACGTGATGTAGAACAAATTGGTGCAAGTTTAACGAGCTCAACAGATGTTTTAGGTCGTAGTTTGGCGTCCTCTGCGGTTATTGGCACAGGAGCTAACGATAAACTTACTAATATTAATTTAACCAATCTAGGCGTATCTATTGAACCGGTCAGGAATTTCGAAGTGCGTTTAGACGGAACCTTCCGCACCTTAAGTTCTGCATCACCGACTTTTAGTTTAGATTATAAGGATTCTGAATCCGCTACAGGAGTGTCATCTGAAGTAAAGCAATTTGAATCTAGACTTTCACTTGCCTACTTTCCTAAACGTCAAATGACAGGTTTTGGAGTGGAACGTAAAGAAAAGAACGACAATTTTGCAAGACTTTTTGCGCAAGTTAGTCGTGGAGATCAAAGTGTATTTGATAGCGATTTTGATTATACCAAAGTTCAGTTTTCATACATTCAACCATGGCAAGTTGGTGGTTTTGGCAGATTGACAACTTCAGTAGAATTAGGCAAAACATTTGGAGAAGTACCTCTTGGCTTATTGAGTGTTGTACCTGGTAACCAGACATATTTCTCTATTTACAATACATTTCCTCAATTAGATTTTTACGAGTTTGTTACAGACACTTATAGTTCTATGCATCTAGAGCATAATTTTAATGGCCGTATTTTTTCTCGGATTCCTTTCTTAAAAAAATACAATCTTAGAGCCGTTTTAGGTTTAAGAGGTGTTTGGGGAGAACTGTCAGACGAGAACGATAATTTAAACAATACTACATTAAGTCCAATACAAATTCCATTAGTTGCTCCAGATTCGCGCATCTACTATGAATACAGTTTTGGTGTGGCTAATATTTTTAAAGTATTACGATTAGACTTTAATTTTAGAGGTAACTATTTAGAACGACCAGATGCTAGACGTTTTGGTATTACTGGTAGTTTTGGATTTTATTTTTAATCACCTTAACTAAAGATATAATCACTTTTGAGATAAGACTTCTTACTTATTGTATTTCTTCATCATAAAAATGAGTGGCATCTTTTAACAATAAGTCTAGTGTGTACTTTTCTTCTTTAATACGTGTTTCATCCCAATTTAAATATTGAATAAAATCTTTTATAATCGCGTTTTTATACTTTGGTATACTAGTGACATTAAAGTATAACCTTCCGGTTCGTCTTACAAAAAAATCTGCTAGATTATTAATCATTTCGTGATGAATACCATACCATAGCTCTGCCCTGATTAATCTTAATTCAGGGTTTTTATTAGAAAATGATGACATCTGGTTTATAATAATTTCTGATTGTTTACCATATGTAGATGTTAAATACCAAGCAAAATATGGGTCTTCAATTTTGTTTTTTTTGAGAAGTAACTGTAATTTCTTTTGATACTTTTTCACTTCATCAGAAGATACTATAACATCAGTTGTTAGTGTAATTTTTTCGGTAAAAGAATCTTTAAGTTTTGTAGCTTGTTTTATAGTCATGGTATCTACAACAGCATCAATAACACGATGTGCCATTTTTCTATAACCCGTTAATTTTCCGCCAGCAATTGAAATTAGCCCACTTTTAGAAATGAATATTTCATCTTTTCGAGATAGTTCGGAAGGATCTTTTTCATCTTCGTGAATTAAAGGTCGTAATCCGGCCCAATTAGATTCTATGTCTTTTTCGCTCAAATTAATTTCAGGAAAAGCAGCATTTACAGCATTTAATAAATAGTTAACATCAGCTTTAGTGGTAACCACACGTTCTAAATTTCCGTAATAGTCTGTGTCGGTTGTACCAACATAAGTTACACGTCCTCTAGGAATTGCAAAAATCATTCTGCCGTCTGATACATCAAAATATACCGATTGTTTTAGAGGGAATTTATCAAACGGAAAAACAATGTGTACACCTTTAGTTAAATGTAAACGTTTGCTGTTTTTTGAAGCATCTTTCTCGCGCAATAGATCCACCCAAGGTCCTGTTGCGGAAACAAAATTTCTAGCTGTTATGTTGATGGTTTTGCCTGAATTATGGTCAATGCATTCAATGTTTTTTAATTTCCCTTTAGTAGTATAAACGAAATTATCCATCTCACAATAATTGAGAATTGTCGCGCCAAACTCTGATGCTTTTTTTAATAATTCTATAGTGAGTCTTGCATCATCGGTTCTGTATTCTGAATAGTAACCACTTCCGAGTATGGTTTTAGCATCTAATAAAGGTTCTTTTTTTAAGGTTTGCGATTTGCTTAGCATTTTTCTACGATCATCACCTTCAACATCAGCTAAAAAATCGTAAACTTTTAAACCAATAGACGTCATCATTTTTCCGTAAGTACCACCTTCAACTAATGGTAAAAGCATTTTTTCTGGAATAACTAAATGCGGAGCAAGTTTATGTACAATTGCGCGTTCTCTTCCAGATTCTCTTACTAAACCAATTTCAAATTGTTTTAGATAGCGTAAACCACCATGAATAAGCTTGGTGGATTTATTACTGGTTCCAGAAGCAAAATCATTTTTTTCAATCAAACAGGTTTTCATACCACGAGACGCTGCATCTAATGCAATACCAGCTCCTGTAACTCCGCCTCCAATGATAACTAAATCAAATTTTTCTAAAGCTAAAGTTTTAAGTAGTTCTGCTCTATTCAGTATAGAAAACTGTTTTTCTAACATATCTATATATTACGCGTTTTTAATTGTTTGAGTTCTTTTTATAGCTTTTAACCATCCCATATATTTTTCAATTCTCATATTAGAATCCATCTTTGGTGAGAATATTTGATCGACTTCTCTAATAGATTTTATGTCTTCTTTTGTCCAAACTCCGGCTTTTAATCCTGCTAGCATCGCAACTCCTAAAGCTGTAATTTCAATCATTTTTGGTCTGTCTACTGGGACGTTTAAGAGATCAGATTGAAACTGCATAAGATAATTATTGGCCGTAGCTCCTCCATCTACTTTCAGAGTTATTAATGCTATGCCACTATCTTCTTCCATAGCTTTTATAACATCTTTTGTTTGGTAAGCTAAAGCTTCAATAGTTGCCTTTATAATTTCATCCTTACCAATATCTAAAGTAATTCCGTAAATAGCTCCTTTAGCATTTGCATCCCAATAAGGTGCGCCTAAACCAGCAAAAGCAGGTACTATATATAAATCTTTTAATGGCGGAATACTGTTGCAAATCTGTTCCGTTTCACTCGCTTTATTAATTATATTCATCTTATCGCGTAACCATTGTATAGATGCTCCTCCTATAAAAATACTACCTTCTAAAACGAAATTTTTTGATTGTTCAGGCAAGCTGCATGCCAAGGTTGTAATTAATCCGTTTTTTGAAGCTACAAAATCTTTTCCATTATTTAAGAGTATGAAGCAACCTGTTCCATAGGTGTTTTTTGCAATACCTTCTTTAGAACCGCCTTGACCAAATAAAGCTGCTTGTTGGTCACCTGCTACTCCGTATATTGGAATTTCTGAACCATTATAAATTACAGTTCCAAAATCAGAAGAAGATGTTTTCACTTCTGGTAACATAGATTTTGGAATATTTAGTGCTGATAGCAAAGTATCATCCCATTTTAACTCTTTTATGTTATATAGTAGAGTTCGAGATGCATTGGTGTGATCTGTATAATGGTGTTTTTCGTTAGTGAATTTATAGATTAGCCAACTATCAACCGTTCCGAAAAGTAGTTTGCCAGCTTCAGCTTTTTCACGAGCACCTTCTACATTATCTAAAATCCATTTTAATTTCGTGCCAGAAAAATAGGAGTCAATTACTAAGCCGGTTTGTTCTCTAACATAAGTTTCTAAACCATCATCTTTCAAAGTTTTACAAATATCTTTAGTACGATTATCTAACCAAACAATAGCATTATAAACAGGCTCACCAGTTTCTTTATCCCAAACCACAGTTGTTTCACGCTGATTAGTAATACCTATTGCTGCTATTTCTTCGGGATGTATACCTGTATCTTTTAAAACCGTTTCAAAAGTGTCTTTTTGATCTCTATAAATTTCAATAGGATCATGTTCTACCCAACCAGAATTAGGATAATGTTGCGTTAATTCTTTTTGTGAAACACCTTTAATATTCCCTTTTGAATCAAAAATAATCGTACGCGTGCTTGTTGTACCTTGATCAAAAGCGATTATATATTTTTTATCCATTGGTTGCCTTTTTAAAATTACCTCGTCACTTTAAGTTGATTTAAAGTATAAAGAACTGAAAATAATTCCAATATACTATGCTTGCATAGGAAACTATTTTATTTAATTAGGTTTAATGTATCGTATTCACATTTCGTTTCTCAAAAAAGAATCGTAATTTGTAAGCGATGTAAATTTAATATTATGGCTAAAAAAGCAGATCAAACCGCATCGTTTATGGTACGGTTTAACCAAATTATATTTGAAGAAGATGGTGAATCTAAAGTACAATGGAGAGGCAAAGTGTCACATGTGCAAGGTGGAGAAGATCAAAGTTTTTCAGACTTTAATGATGCTGTAAAGTTTATACAAGAGCGATTAGCAGATTTAACTATTGAAGCTACAAAAGAAGCATCTCCAGAACAACAAGAATCTTTATTGAAAAAAAGTTTTTCACTTTGGAAAACTATGGCAAAGGAAGGCCCAAAAGTTTTTATGGATACGATAAAAGATCCGAGAAAATCTGTGGCACAGCTTCAAGATCAGATTAGCGATTTTGGTGAAGATCTTCTCGAAAAAGTTCCGATAGACCAATGGAGAAATGCTTCAAGATCTGATTTTAATTCTATAAAAGAATCGATTTCTCAATTGGCGGAAGAGATGAAAAAACTAAATGCAAAGGTTGATACTATAAGTAAACCAACCAAAACAAGTAGAACTTCAAAAACAACAAAAAAAGCAACGACTTCTAAAAAGAAGTAAAACTTAAAATGAGTAAACTCAAAGATAAACTGCAAGAACTTAAACAATTTCAAGAGGATGCGATAATTCGTATTCAAACCTTGGGACGGTTTAATTTGTGGCGCAATAATGATAAGGTTGATTCTAAAGAATGGGGAAGAGATAAAACGGTTCAGTTAATACAATATTTAATTTCTAATAGGCAACGTCATGCACTTCATAAAGAAAAAATCATGGACCATCTTTGGGAAGATGGAGGAGATCGTGATTTTAAAGTCGCGATGCATGGTGTTAATAAGGTTTTAGAACCAGAACGCCCTTCAAGAACGGAACCCAGTTATGTAATAAGGCAAGGCGTAAGTTATCAACTAGATTTAAATAAGATATGGATAGACGTTGATGCTTTAGAACACTATATTATTATTGGTAATGAAGCCTTTGGTGAAGACGAAGAAATTTCTAAAATAGCATATAAATCTGCTATTGCTCTTTATCAAGGTGTGTATTTGCCTAATCGCGTTTTTGAAGATTGGTCGTCCGAAGAACGCGAAAAAACTCAAATCCTAATTTTAGGCGCATATGTTATACTTGCAGAAATCTTATTAAATGAAAAGCCTTTAGAAAGTATTAGATTAGCACAATGCGCTATTGCTATAGATAAAACTTGGGAAGATGCCTACCGTTTGCAAATGCAGGCTTATATTATAAAAGGGAATAGACCACAGGCTATAAAGGCATATCAAAAATGTGCTGACGTTTTAGATGAAGAATATGGTATAGATCCGCTTCCTGCAACAAAAAAATTATTAGAAGAGATAGAAAATATTTAATTTTTTTAAATTATTAATATAATTTTTCATCTCACAATAAAAGCTCTTAAAACACTTGATATTATTGAGTTTTCTAAAAATTACTCCCCTTAAAAATCGCTCTTTTTTCTTATAAAATTCATTATTTAGTAGTATTTGCAACTCATTTGTAACTACCTCATAGTACGTTTGTACCATAAAATAAGAAATAACATATTAAATATATAATATTATGGCAACTAAGAAACAAACAACAATTATTGATACTACAGCAAAAAAAGTATTAGGATTAGCAACTAAAGCAAATGATTTAGCTTTAAATACAACTGAAAAAGTAGCAACAAAATCAATTAATCTAACAGAAAAAGGTTTAGGGCTTTCTACTAAAATTGTAAAAAAAGGTTTAAAAGCATCAGCAAAAAATCAAGATTTAGTATTTAACACATTAGAAACAGTTAAAGGTAAGGCTGCAAAATTTTTACCAAAATTTAAATAATTAAAAAGTACAGATACTTCAGTGCAACTCATTTGTAACTCACTGATTGTATGTTTGTACCAGAATTAAAATTAATAAGACATTAAAAAAACATTATGGCAACTAAAACGAAAAAAACAACAAAGAAAGCAACTAAAAAGGTTAACAAACCAAGTGTTGCAAAAAAAGTAAATGCAAGTCTAATCAATGTATCAATGGCAGCAATTAGTACTACTGTTGAAAATGGTGAGAAATGGCAAAAATTAGCTTCTAAATTAGTTAAGAAGTCAGAAAAAGTAAGAGAGCAACAAATCAACATGATTTTTGATACTGCTGAAGCTGTAAAAGGACAGTTTGTTACTGGTACAGAAAGAGTGAAAGACTTAGTTGGTTTTGATTCTGAGATAGTTGAAAAAGCTAAAGACATGGCAATCAACAATCCTGTTAGCAGAAAAGTTGTAGGTATAGTTGAAGATATTACAGAGAAAGTATCAGAAAACCCAATGGTTCAGAAAGCAGAAAAAGCGACTGAAGATTTAAAAAATATGGGTATAGCTAAATACAATGAATTAAAAGGTGATGTGTTAGAGCAAGCTTCAAAAATCATTGATAAAGGTGAAGCTATTATCGAAGATGCTAAATCTACACCTAAAGCTAAAGTAACTAAGAAAACTACAGCTAAAAAAACGATAGCTAAGAAGACTACCGCAAAGAAAACTGTTGCTAAGAAAACAACAGCAACTAAAGCAAAAGCAACTAAGACTGTAACTAAAAAAGCACCTAAGAAAGCTGTAGCTAAAAAGACTACTGTTACTAAAGCAAAAGCGACAAAAACTGTAGCAAAAGTTGCACCAAAGAAAACAGTTGCAAAAAAAGCAACTACAGTAAAAGCTAATGTAACAAAGACAGCTAATAAAGTAGCAACTGTTGCTAAAAATGAAACTGTAGCAAAAGTTGCTGAGGTTAAAACAGCAGTAAAAAAATAATTAGATTAAACTTATAATATATCTTAATATGAGTAAAAATAAATTAATACTAGATGCACCAAAAAAAATGGTTTTTAAAGCACTAGGTAGAACAAAAAAAGCTGTAAAATCTGTAAACGGTTATGCGCTTAATACAACAGAAGAGGTTGTGTCTGAAGGAATAATTGTTGCAGAGCAGTGGCAAACGGTTGCAAACAAAGCTTTAAAAGGAGGTTTGTCTTTAGCAGCAACACAACAAGATATTGTTTTTGATGCCTTAACAGGAATTAAAAAACACGTTATCTTAAGTAAAAAGAGATTAAATAGATTAAGAGCATAAGCCCAAAGAATTTATTTAGATTAAGTTAATAATTAAAAACCAAGCTACATATTATGTGTCGCTTGGTTTTTTTGTTTTATAGTTCTTAGTTTAACCAAGTTCATTTTGTATTTTTAAACTAAAATTTGGTTAATGGCTAAGAATACTAAAATTACAGCTTCAGATATTATTACATTTTATATGGATTACGTGGTAGAACATCACAGTAAACCGGACTCTGTAGAAGGTTTTGCGCAGTTACACCAGTTTGATGAGGTTACGTTTTACGAACACTTTACATCATTTAAAGATTTAGAAAAGACCATTTATAATGTGCTTTTTGAAAACTCTTTAGTGATATTAAAACAAAGTCCAGAATACCATAATTTTAGTAAAAAGGATAAGTTGCTAAGTTTATACTATACGCTTTTTGAAAACTTAACACTAAATCAAGACTTTATAAAGCAAAATTTAAAAGGTTTAGAAAACCAACTCAAAGCGCTGTCAACATTTTCAGTATTCAAAAAGAGTTTTACTGCTTTTATTGATGAGCTTAATTTAGAAACCATTAATTTGAATGTGGATAGCATTGAGACCATTCAGAAAAAAGCTATAAAAGAATCGGCTTGGGTACAATTCTTATTTATAATGAAATTTTGGTTAGATGATACATCCGAAGCTTCTGAAAAAACAGATATACTTATAGAAAAATCTATTAATACTGGTGTTGAATTACTAGATACAAAGTCACTACATAACATAATAGATCTAGCGAAGTTCTTATATAAAGAAAAGGTCAAATAGTCTATTTATGAAAACACTCAAAAACATACCAATCACCAAAATTCAGCGTGCATCAAAACTGGTACAAACGGGAGCTAAAGTTGGCGTTAATTATCTAAAGTATTATGGTGACAAAATGGTCAATCCAGAAGCTGAAGCTAAAGAGCGTTTAGATGAATCTAATGCTACAGATATTTATGATAGTTTAAAAGATTTAAAAGGAAGTGCATTAAAACTGGCACAAATGTTAAGTATGGAGAAAAATATTCTACCTCAAGCTTATGTAGAAAAATTTTCGTTATCACAATTTTCTGTTCCACCATTATCAGCACCATTGGTAATGAAAACCTTTAAAAAATCCTTTGGTAAATTTCCTAATGAGATTTTTGATAAATTTAATTCCGAAGCTATAAATGCAGCAAGTATTGGTCAAGTTCATAAAGCATCAAAAGACGGAAAAGATTTAGCTGTAAAAATTCAATATCCTGGTGTTGCAGATAGTATTTTATCAGATTTGGCGATGGTGAAGCCAATTGCCATGAAAATGTTTAATATAAAAGGTAAACATTCTGATGTGTACTTTAAAGAAGTTGAAGGCAAACTGTTAGAAGAGACTAATTATTTGCTAGAGATTGAACAAAGTAAAGAAGTTGTTGCAGCTTGTAGTCACATTCCTAATTTGCAATTCCCAAAGTATTACGAAGATTTATCTTCAAGACAAATCATAACTATGGATTGGATGGAAGGTATTCACCTCTCAGAATTTGCAAAAATTAATACCAATCAAAATATAGCAAACACCTTAGGCCAAGCTTTATGGGATTTTTATTTATATCAAATGCATACTCTTAAGAAAGTGCATGCAGATCCGCATCCTGGAAATTTTTTAGTGTCTGAGGAAGGACAATTAATAGCCATAGATTTTGGCTGTATGAAGATAATTCCTGAAGATTTTTACACACCTTATTTCGAATTATTTAATTTTGAAATTTTAGAAAATTCCAAATTGTTTCACAGCAAATTACTAGAGTTAGAAATCTTAAGAAAAGACGACACAAAAGATGAAATAGAGTTTTTAACCAATATGTTTCATGATGTCTTAAGTTTTTTCACACAACCTTTTAGAGAAGAGACTTTTAATTTTTCTGATCCAGAATTCTTTGATAAAATTGCAGCTATTGGAGAACGCTACTTTAAAGACACAAGAACCAAAAAAGTAAATGCAAATAGAGGCTCCAGACATTTTATTTATATGAATAGAACCTTTTTTGGGCTATTCAACCTCATGTTCGATTTAAGAGCAGAACATATTAAAATAAATAATTTCAAGAATTTATGATTCAGATATCATAAGATTAATTACTATGCGCGCATAGTAATTTTTATAAAATTGCGTATCTTGCAACAATTGAAATATAGCTTACTAAATATAATATTATTTCAGTAGCAAGAATATTTTCAAGATAGCATAAATACAACTATAATTAATGGCAAAAAAAATTGACTTGAAGGACATAATGCAAGATGCATTTGATACTTCTATACAACAGGTTTCGGGATATGATGCAGCATTTCTATATGCAGAATCACCAACAAGTCCAATGCATATTGCGTCTTTAAATATTGTAGAAGGCTCCTTAAAATATGAAGACTTTAAAGAAATTATAGCCTCAAAGCTTCATTTAATTCCAAAATTTAGACAGCGCTTATTAAATGTGCCAATGAATTTGGATTATCCGTATTGGGTAGATGATCCTAATTTCGATTTAGACTTACATTTAAATCGAATAAAGCTACCAGATCCTTCAAACTGGAAAACTTTAAGATACCTAACATCTAAATTATTTAGTGCTCCATTAGATTTGCGCAGACCTTTATGGTCAATCCATTTTATTGAGGGTATTGATGAAATAGCGCAAGTGCCAAAAGGTTCTGTTGCTATTGTTACCAAAGTGCATCATGTCATGGTAGATGGCAATTCTGGAGTTGGTATAATGGGTGTTTTGTATGATAGCGATAAAGACGTAAAAGGGACAAAACGCGCCAAGCCAAAGCCATTTAATCCAGAGCCTTTGCCAGATGAACTTAGTTTGTTATTAAAAAGTGGTTATGGTTTTTTAAAAAATCCGTTTAAAATTCCAAAAACTGTAGCAGAAACAGCCTTCAGTTTTATTAAAAGTAAAGCAGCCAAAAAATTAAGCATTCAAAAAGAATTCAGTTCAACCAAGTTTCCTGTGCCAATAACTATTTTCAATGGTTCTATTTCTGCAAAACGAACTTGGGGAACAGCAATTCTATCTTTTGATCGTATTAATATGCTCAGAAAAGTGATGGGAGGAAGCATTAACGATATGATTCTCGCTATTTGTTCTGGTGCAATTCGTCGTTATTTACTAGAAAAGGAAAAGTTGCCAGTTCATCCTTTAGTTGCTAATGTTCCTATTTCAATTAGAACAGAGAATAGCAAAGAAATGAATAATCAGATTGCTAACATGATGATTCAGATCGCCACACATATTGAAGATCCCTTAGAACGATTAGAATATATCCAAGAGCAAACCATGCTAGGAAAATCTAGACACAATACTATGGGTGCAAAAACTCTGGCTAAAATGGCAGATGTTGTGCCTTTTGGTTTGGCAAATTTAGCTGCCGGATTGTATAGTAAATACAACATTAAAGATTTACACAGACCACCTTTTAACGTTACCATAACTAATGTACCAGGACCAAGAGGTTCACTATATTTAAATGGTCACAAGGTCGTTTCTATTTTTGGGTTAACACCAGTTGTAGATGGTTTTGGGCTTATAATTGCTGCGTTTAGTTACAATGGGCAGGTTAGTATCACTACCACTTCAGATGCTAAGACAATGCTAGATGCTGATTTATTTTCAAGATATATTCGAGAATCTGCAAATGAATTAGAAGAATTAATTAAAAATTTACACAAAGGTAAATCCTTGGCAAAATCATCAAAGAAGCAAGAAAAAAGTAAAAGCATACTCTTGTTTACGGCTTTAAAAAAGTACTTAAAAGCGAATCCAAAACAAGTAAAAGTTCACAAAGGTATATATCAAATACAAGTTGGGTTAGGTGATAAAACAGAAGGTTGGGAACTCGATTTAACTAAAGCAACTGCAGTAATTAAGAAAAAGAAAAACTTAACGCCAAAAGTATTATTAGAAATTGAAGATGAAAATCTTTATGCTCTATACAAAGGCAAGTTGCTTTTAGATGAATTAAAGATACAAGGTCGTATGAAACTAACAGGATCTGCAGCAAACAAAACAAAATTATTGAAATTGCTTACTGCCTTTTTAGAACGCTAATTAATGTATTATAACACAGACATATTAAAATCTACTGATGGAGAATCTATTTGTTTTTACAGATGGGAAGCCAATCCAGATGTGCCTTTTAAAGGCATTGTGCAAATTGCGCATGGATTAGGTGAACATGCTGGTAGATATGATGATATTGCACATCGCTTGCAAAAAGAAGGGTATTCAGTTTATGCTAATGACCATCGTGCTCATGGCAAAACGGCTGAGATGAAACGTCTTTTTGGACACTATAATGGCAATGAATATTTTGAGGATTGTGTTGAAGATATGCATATCCTATCTAACCTAATGCGATCTGAACATCCTAACTCTAAATTTATATTGTTTGGTCACAGTATGGGCTCTTTACTGAGTAGAAAATATGTTACAAAGTATGGCAATGAGTTAGATGCTTTAATTTTATCTGGTACAGCAAGTTTTATAAAAGTGTTAGGCACCATAGGACTTGTAACAGCATCAACTGTAAAAGCATTTAAAGGAAGAGAACGTGGTAATGCTTTTTTAAAAGATTTCTTTTTTGGTGAATTCAACAAAAAATTTAAGCCTAATAGAACAAAATTAGATTGGATTAGTACTGACGAAAAACAAGTAGATCTATTTGCTGAAGATCCTTATAGAATTGAAGACTTTTCGCTAGGAGTGTTTTTAGATATCATCAAAAACTCTAAAAAAGTAAATGCTCCTGAAGCATTTAAAGCGACTCCAAAAGATTTACCAGTTTTAATGTTTTCAGGAGATAAAGATCCAGTAGGTGAAATGGGAAAAGGTGTAAAACGTGTTGCTAAACAATACGAAAAATGCGGACTCAATGATTTCACTTTCAATTTATATGAAGGAGGACGACACGAAATGCTAAATGAAACCAATGCAGATGAGGTGAAGCAAGAAATAATAGGTTGGTTAAATCAACGTATTCAAGATTAAAAACAAGAATGGAAGATACCCAAATTTTATATAGAATTTTTACGCGTATAGCAACAGCTCTAGGTACTTTAAATGGTTTGTCATTAAAAGAAGCTAAAAAGTTAGCAAGCAAACAATTTAAAAATCATCCTTTAGAAAAAGAAGCTAAAGTGTTGATCAGTACTATTAAAAAAGATGAGCATGATAACATTGAAGGGTTATTAAACGAGACGATTTTAGTTTGCGATGAATTAGGTCCAAGTAGAGATTATATTACGTTAGTTAAAATCCTTAACGATATTGCCCACACAATTTCAGAGGGTCACGACCAAAACGAATATAAATACACTAACTCTATAGTTGAGCGGTTTAAAAAAGAGATTGCTTTAATAAACAAAAAAATTCCATTACCACCTCTATTTAATATGGTTATGGAAAGTAGGTCTTTAATTGAGTGGACTTCTATTTATTGTTTGTACCCATTTATTCCAAAACGTATTAAAGGGAAAGGAAAACCTGTGTTGTTAATTCCTCCTTATTTAGGTGATGATTTTTCAACATCATTTGTAAGAAAGTATTTAAAATCTCTAGGATTTACGACTTACAAATGGGAATTAGGATTTAACATGGTTAAATCGCATTACATTCCAAGGTTAGAAGAAAAGCTTGCAGATATCTATCAACAACATCAAGAAAAAGTAAGTATTGTTGGCTGGAGTGGCGGAGGCATTTTTGCAAAAATTATGGCAAATAGACATCCAGATCAAATAGAACAAATTATAACCATTGGCTCACCAATTTGGGGAGTTATGGATATGAAAACACCTGTTTATGGTATTCTAGAATTTTTTAGAGGAAAGTCATTAAAAGAGCGGAACGAACGGTTTTTAACTGAGTTAGAACCAGTACCAGAAGTTCCTGTAACTTGTATTTATACTAAAACGGATGGCTTAGTGCCATGGAAACACTGTATGGAAGCGGCAACATTTAGAAAAGACATAAAAAACATCGAAGTCTATGGCAGTCACTCAGGTATGGGAGCAAATGTGAGTGTACTTTTAGTAACAGCAAATATGTTAAGTGCTAATATTCAAGGAAAAAAAATAAGAGATGTTGGCTCTAATATAGAACGGTATTTATATCCTAATTTCTGGAAAAAAGCAAGGAGAGTATTCAAAGCAAAAAAAGCAATTACGTAAGTCGTAAAATAATAAGTTATGGATCATATTATTGAGCATCATAAATTTCAGGAAGCTTTAAAGCAAATTGCTATAGAGCAAAAGTTAGATATTGAAGACGTAAAAAAGCAAGGTGCAAATTGCATTAAAGAACTATATGCACAACAGCTTCCTATTGCAAAATTAGCTGCTGTAAAGAGCTTTGATTACATTCTTTCCAGAGCTTACAGTGACAAAATTGATGTCGATCCAAGAGGTATAAAAAAGCTCATGAAGTTGATGCAGAGAAACTCTGTAGCTTTTATTATGACGCATAAGACCTATTTAGATACTTTAGTATTAATTTCAACATTGGCACGTTATGGCATGCCAATTCCTTACTCTTTTGGTGGCAGTAATTTGGCGTTTCCAGGAATGAAACAATTAGGCAATAATGCAGGCCTCATTTTTATTCGCCGCAGTTTTAAAGACGATTTAATTTACAAAGCCGCTTTACGTCACTACATTTCTTCAATAATAGATGCAGGTGATCATTTAACTTGGAATATTGAAGGTACACGTTCTAGAACAGGAAAAATCATATACCCAAAAATGGGGATTTTAAAATATATTAAAGAAGGTGAATTACAGAGTGCAAGAAATATAAAATACGTTCCAGTTTCTATTGTCTATGATTTAATTCCTGATGTTAAGCAAATGACAGAAGAAGGCAAAGGAAAAGAGAAAAAGTCTGAGAATGTAAAAGAAGCTTTCAACTATATCAAAAAATTAGGTAATGATTATGGTCGTGCTGCAATTCGTTTTGGAGACCCAGTTGAAATAGAAGAGGATCAACAAGCTATTATTCCAGATATGGAAGAAGATAGTTATGCAGATAAGAATACTTTACCACGTTTTGCTTTTGAGCTTATACATAAAGCCAATACCATTACACCTGTAACAGCAGTTTCTTTAGTTTGCCATGTACTATTAAATGATTTTGCATTAACAAAAAAAGAAATTGAGTTTAAGGTTAATCGATTGATGACCTATATTGGTAAAAAGCAAGAAGATGTACTTATAGATCGTGGCAATAAGATTGGAGTTACCATTCAAAAAGCATTAAATCTATTGCAAGGAGCTCGAATAATTCAAAAAAGTAGAGCTGGTCAACGCGCACAATATAGTTTAGTTGCTACAGAGTATTTACCAGCAAACTATTATGCTAATATGGCTTCTGGTCATTTATACCATCAAGCATTTATTGAAATGGCTTTGGTAAAAATTAAAGATGATAGTTCTTCTAATAGAATTACGCATTTCTGGGAAGAAATTATGAAGCTTCGTAATTTATTTAAATTTGAATTTTTCTACACTAATAAACCTAAATTTAGTAGTGAGATTGAAACCGAATTATTACGATTCGATAAAAACTGGAGAGCGATTATTGCTGACCCAAAAGGTGATATTTCCGACTTATTACAAAAGCAAGATTTATTTGTTTCTAGAGCTATTCTCTTATCATATTTAGAAGCTGATAAAGTCGTTTGTTATACGTTGAATAATTGGGATACTGATGATGAATTTAACGAAGATAATTTTATTGATTTAGCCATGTTTAAGGGAAAAGAACTGCATTGGCAATCCGAAATCACGAGATTAGATAGTGTATCTAAGCCATTTTTAGTAAATGCACTTCGTTTTGCTAAGAATGCAAATCTACTTCCTTCTGAACGTCAATTAGACTATAAAGGCTTAGCAAATTGGCGTGAGCAGTTGGATGATTTATCAGAACGTTTATTTTATTTAAAACAAATTGAAACCTTTCAAGGTAAACAAGATTTAAATGTTCAAACTAAAGAGGAATCTATTGTTCCAGATTCTGGTAGCGATCATGGACATCAAAAAGAAGACATGGAAGAAGGATCGCATATCACTGCCTTTTTTGATATGGATCGTACATTGATCAATGATTTTTCTGCAAAAAAATTCATGACAACTCGTTTATTTAGTGGAAAAACAACTATTAAAGAATACTTAACGCAATTTGCAACGGCATTAATCTTCGCCACAGGAAATAGAGATTTTGAAGTACTTACCAAAATTGCTGCTCTGGGAGTAAAAGGCATATCAGAATCTGCATTTGTAGAACTTGGTGAACAAGTTTTTGAAGATTCATTAAGAGAAACGGTTTACCCAGAATCTCGTGAATTAATTAAAAAGCACTTAGACAAAGGTCATAGAGTTGTTATAATCTCTGCAGCAACAACCTATCAAATCGAACCGATTGCAAAAGAATTAGGCATAAAAGATATCTATGCAACCGAAATGGAATTGCGTAACGGTAAATTCACAGGTCGCGTTTCCGAAATGTGTTGGGGAGAAGGCAAAGCAAGAGCAGCAAGAAAATCTGCTAAGAAATATAAAACAGACTTATCTAAAAGTTATTTTTATACAGATAGTATTGATGATTACCCTCTTTTAAAATTGGTTGGGCATCCTGTGGCTACCAATCCTGATCAGAAATTATCTCAAACAGCATTTGAAAATAACTGGCCAATTTTAAGATTTGAAGAGCCTGTAGAGAAACCTGTGGTAAATGGTTTTAGAACAGCATTAGCAGCAGCTAGCATTTACCCTTCAGCAGTAAAAGGTATCATAAAAGGTGCTCTGACAATGTCTAGGAAAGAAGCAGCAAGTACTACTTTTGCTAGTATTGGAGATTTAGGTTCTAAAATGGCAGGTTTAGATATTGCAGTAAAAGGAAAACATAATTTGGAAGAAATTAGGCCTGCAGTATTTTGCTTTAACCATCAAAGTGCAGCAGATTTCTTTATTGTAATGAAATTAATAAGACATGATTTTACGGGAGTCGCTAAAAAAGAATTAGAAAAAACGCCAATCGGACCAATTTTTAAAGCTTTAGGAGCCATTTATGTTGACAGAGCCAATAAAGAAAAAGCTATTGAAGCAATGCAACCTGCTGTAGAAGCATTAAAGAGTGGAGTTTCAGTTGCAATAGCACCAGAAGGCACACGAAGTGGAAGTAAAACTTTAGGGGTATTTAAAAAGGGAGCTTTTCACTTAGCAATGCAAGCTGGAGTTCCAATTATTCCAATTGTGATAAAAAATGCATATATGGCAATGCCTAAAGGAACAAGCATGTTTAAACCAACTCATATTGAAGTGGTTGTACTCGATCCTGTTGATACTTCGCTCTGGAAACGAAAAAACATCAATAAACATATAGAAGATGTTAGAAATTTATATCTTAATGAACTAGAAAACTAAATCAGTTGTGAGTTAGTAACTGAAAATGGGATTATTCGTCAGTTCGAGTGATTTTGAGGCACGAAAAATTGTATCGAGAACTATTTTTTCGAACTAAAAACTTGCTTCTCGATACAAGTTTAACTCATTTTCAATCGTAAAATTCACGTGAAGTGACGAAATTTATCAAAAGTTGAACGCTTAAAATTAATTTTATTTATGAAACTAAACGTTGGAATATTAGGTGGTGGATCTTGGGGAACTACTGTAGCATCACTAACAGCAAAAAATAGTAATGCGACCTTATGGGCAAGAAATGAAGATGCGGTACGTGAAATAAACGAAAAACACACCAATTCAAAATATTTACCAGGCGCAAAATTAAACAAAAATTTAAAAGCGTCTAGCTCAATTGAAGATACTGTTAAGAATGCAGATGTTATTGTTGTTGGTATTCCTTCACAACACTTTAGAGAAGTTTTAAAAACAGCGAAGCCCTTCATTAGACCTTGGATTCCTATTGTAAGTTTATCTAAAGGTTTAGAATTAGAAACCAAAATGAGAATGACTCAAATTATTGAGGAAGAACTTCCTGGTCATCCAGCTGGTGTTTTAACAGGTCCCAATTTAGCCAAAGAAATACATTCTGGTCAAGCAGCAGCAGCAGTAATTGCTATGGTAGATAAAACCATTGCCAAACAATTACAACAAGTATTTAGTACAGGTTTATTCAGAGTCTATACTAATAATGATGTTATTGGTTGTGAACTAGGTGGCGCATTAAAAAATATTATGGCAATTGCGACAGGAATGGGAGATGGTGCCAATGCTGGAGACAACACTAGAGCAGCTTTAATAACTAGAGGCTTATCAGAACTAACAAGATTAGGAACAGCAATGGGAGGACGCCGTAGAACATTTTCTGGCCTTGCAGGAATGGGAGATTTAGTCGCTACATGCTCAAGTTCTAAAAGTAGAAATCATCATGTTGGTTTTCAATTAGGGCAAGGAAAAAGCTTAGTGCAAATTATTGAAGAGATGAATGAGGTTGCCGAAGGTGTAAAAACAGCAAAAGCCGTTATGGAATTGGCTAATGATTATAATGTTGATATGCCAATATCTAGGGAAGTATATAAAGTGCTATACGAAGGTAACACCGTAAATGATGCCTTTAGAGGTTTGCTTAAAATTGAAAGCGGTTCGGAAAAGGAACCAGGATAGATTTCAATATACAATCTTAATAACACAACATTGCGCAAATTACTTGCTCAAAATCAAATGAATCAATACTTTTGCATCCCTTTTAAAAAAAACAATGACAAAAACAGGAAAAGTAACCTTCGACGTATTAATAGAAATACCTAAAGGAAGTAGAAATAAATACGAATACGATTTTGAATTAAATAAAATACGTTTCGATCGTATGTTATTTTCTTCAATGATGTATCCTGGAGACTATGGTTTTATTCCAGAAACTTTAGCCTTAGATGGAGATCCTTTAGATGTTTTGGTTATGGGTACTGAGCCAACATTTCCAATGTGTGTAATGGAAGTAAAGCCAATTGGTGTGTTTCACATGGCAGATGAAAAAGGACCAGACGAAAAATTGATTTGTGTACCAGTAACAGATCCAATATGGAATAGTTATAATGATTTATCAGACTTAAATCCGCATCGAAAAAAAGAAATCACACACTTCTTTCAAGTTTATAAAGATTTGGAAGAAAAGAAAGTTGATGTTGGTGGCTGGGGAAATGCGCAAGAAGCTTATGATATTCTCAATAAATGTATAGAACGTTATGAAAATAGCGAACATAAAACAAATGGTAATTTCACCATATAATTACTTAATTTAAACGAATATAATTTGAACCCTTTTGTAGTTAAAACAAAAGGGTTTTTCTATTTACAATCAATTCATTACTTTTGCCCAGCTAAAAACTAATCAAATTAAAAATTATAATATGGAATCAATGATGATTTATATGCCAATTGTAGCTGCCTTAATTGGTTTAGCTTATATGTGGATAAAAAGATCTTGGGTGTTAAAACAAGATGCAGGAGACGGTAAAATGGCTGAAATTTCTAGTCACATTTACGAAGGTGCTTTAGCATTCTTAAAAGCAGAGTACAAGCTACTAGCTATATTTGTTTTAGTAGCTAGTATTTTATTAGCAATTGTTTCTCAAGTTGTAGAATCAACAAGTATATTAATCGTTGTTGCTTTTATTTTCGGAGCTATTTTCTCTGCATTAGCAGGAAACATGGGTATGAAAATAGCAACTAAAACAAACGTTAGAACAACACAAGCTGCCAGAACAAGTTTACCACAAGCATTAAAAGTATCTTTTGGTGGTGGCACAGTTATGGGATTAGGTGTTGCTGGTTTAGCAGTACTTGGTTTAACCGTATTTTTTATTATTTTCTTTTGGATGTTTATGCCAAACGGTTGGACAAACACAACTGACATGACTAAAATATTAGAAACCCTTGCTGGTTTCTCTTTAGGTGCAGAATCTATTGCCTTATTTGCGCGTGTTGGTGGAGGAATCTATACAAAGGCAGCAGATGTTGGAGCAGATTTAGTTGGTAAAGTAGAAGCTGGTATCCCAGAAGATGACCCAAGAAATCCTGCTACAATTGCAGATAATGTTGGAGATAATGTTGGTGATGTTGCAGGTATGGGAGCCGATTTATTTGGTTCTTACGTTGCAACAGTTTTAGCTGCAATGGTTTTAGGTAACTATATTATAGATGTAAACAATATTGACATATTTGAAGGTTTTGGTAAAATAGGACCAATCTTATTACCAATGTCAATTGCTGGTATCGGAATCATTATTTCTATGCTTGGGACAATGTTAGTAAGTATTAAGAGTAATGACGCAAAAGAATCTCAAGTTATGGGAGCACTTAATAAAGGAAACTGGTTTTCAATTTTATTAGTAGCAATATCTTGTTATTTCTTATGTGATTGGATGTTACCAGAAACAATGAAAATGAATTTCTTTGAATCTAGTGGTAACGTATTAAAAGACATTACTGCAATGCGAGTTTTTTACGCAACTTTAGTTGGTTTAGTAGTTGGAGCTGTCATTTCTTCAGTAACAGAATACTATACAGGTTTAGGTAAAAAACCAATTTTAAATATTGTACAAAAATCTGCTACAGGAGCAGGTACTAATATTATTGCAGGTTTAGCAACAGGTATGATATCTACTTTTCCAACAGTAATTTTATTTGCTGCTGCGATCTGGTCTTCTTATGCTTTTGCAGGATTTTATGGTGTTGCTATGGCAGCATCAGCAATGATGGCTACAACAGCAATGCAATTAGCTATTGATGCTTTTGGACCTATTGCAGATAATGCAGGTGGAATTGCTGAAATGAGTGAACAAGATCCTATCGTTAGAGAACGTACAGATATTTTAGATTCAGTTGGTAATACAACTGCGGCAACAGGAAAAGGTTTTGCAATCGCTTCTGCTGCATTAACATCTTTAGCACTTTTTGCTGCTTATGTAACGTTTACAGGTATTGACGGAATTAATATTTTTAAAGCACCTGTTTTAGCCATGTTATTTGTTGGTGGAATGGTACCAGTAGTATTCTCTGCTTTAGCAATGAACGCTGTAGGTAAAGCAGCTATGGAGATGGTTTATGAAGTTAGACGTCAGTTTAAAGAAATTCCTGGAATTATGGAAGGTACTGGGAAACCAGAATACGATAAATGCGTCGCTATTTCTACTGAAGCGTCTTTAAAAGAAATGATGTTACCTGGTTTATTAACTATTGGTTTTCCTTTAGTTATTGCATTTGTGCCAATGTTATTTGGAATGGATAACTTAATGATTGCTGAAATGTTAGGTGGTTATATGGCTGGTGTTACAGTATCTGGTGTATTATGGGCAATTTTCCAAAATAATGCTGGTGGAGCTTGGGATAATGCCAAAAAATCTTTTGAAGCAGGCGTTATGATAAATGGTGAAATGACACATAAAGGTTCTGATGCTCATGAAGCTGCAATTACAGGAGATACCGTTGGTGATCCATTTAAAGATACGTCTGGTCCTTCAATGAACATCTTAATTAAATTAACGTGTCTAATCGGTTTAGTAATTGCTCCTATTTTAGGAGGTCATTCATCTGAAACTGCTTTGGCAACTATTAATGAAGACGTTTCTGTTGAAATGACAGTTGATTCTGATGTTACAACAAAAGCAACCGTTGATTATACTGTTGTAAAAAACGGCGAAAAAGTATTAGAAACTATAACTTTTGAAGGCACTAAAGCTCAAGTAAAAAATTCACTAAAAACTTTTAAATCATCATTGACTAACCAAGCTGGTGAAGTTGAAAAAGTAATTGAAAAAATAGATATTACTAAAGGCTAAACTTTTATAATAGATTTAGAATAACTCTCATGATTAATTTTTATGAGGGTTTTTTAGTTTATAAATTTAACTCAATTGTTTAGGTAGGAATTTTGCTATCTTAACTGTTATATTCAAAAAGCATCTAACAATTTCGATGAACAAAACTCAATTAAATCAACACATTATGAAAAACATCAAAAAGCTTCCCAATCTTATTTTAATGTTTCTGTTTTCATTAATTACCGTAACATCTTGTCAAAAAGACGATGGTAATTCTGGAGGTGTACAGCAAGAAATTATTCCAGATACATTTTCTAAATATTTTGGTAATCAAGTTTCGAGAAATTTTATTGGTAACGTTATCGATACAAACAAAAACCCTATTGAAGGCGTTACAATTACCATTGGTAGTGAAACGGCAACAACAGACAGTAATGGCATATTTATTTTAAATAATGCCAATGTTAAGGACCGTTTTGGCTATATAAAAGCCGAAAAAACTGGCTACATTCATGGTTCACGTAGTGTTGTGCCTTCTAACGGTACAAATAAAGTAACTATAATGCTGATGGAAGCGACAGTAGTTGGAACTGTAAATAGTGGTTCTGCCGAAACAGTAGCTATGGCTAATGGAAGCTCAGTGAGTTTAGATGGTAATTTTATTAAAGAGGATGGCTCAGAATATTCTGGTTCTGTAGATGTGATTATGCATCACTTAGATCCAGCAGACAATGATATGGCAGCGCAAATGCCAGGAATGTTATATGCCCAAAACACAGATGGTGCAGAACGTATGTTACAAACTCTTGGTATGTTAGCCGTAGAATTAAGAGGAAACAATGGCGAAGATTTAAACTTAGCAACAGGCTCTACTTCTGAAATTAAAATACCTGTTGATGCAAGTTTAATGGGAATTGCACCTACAACTATTCCACTTTGGTATTTTGATGAAGTAAATGGATACTGGAAAGAAGAAGGACAAGCCACTTTACTAGGTAATATGTATGTTGGTACTGTATCTCATTTTTCATTTTGGAATTGCGATATTCCTGCAGAAGCGATTACACTTTGTATCACAGCAACTAATGCTCATAACGATTCGCTTAATAATCTTTGGGTAAGTATTACAAGTGCAACTTTTGGAACTACTTATGGATACACTAACGAAAATGGAGAAGTTTGTGGTTTTGTGCCCAGTGACGAAACTTTAGAATTGAATGTATATAGTTACAATTTTTGTGGAAACACACCACTTTATACTGAAATGATTGGCCCTTTTTCAGCAGATTCAAACATCTCAGTGATTGTTCCAGATAATTCAGATATAATTGAAGAAACAGTAGTTGGAAATTTCAATACTTGTGATGGAAATGCCGTAACCGATGGTTATGTACAATTGAGTTATGGTAACCAAACATTTACAGATGCTGTGAGTGATGGTACATTTGAAATTAACCTGTTACGTTGTGCAGAAGATAATACCTTTAAAATTAAAGCGAGTGATTATGTAAATCTTCAAACAACAGATAGTATTAGTTATACGTTTACGACACCATTAACTAATATTGGAACCATAAGTGCTTGTAATGCGGTAACTGAATTTATTCAATATACTATTGATAATGAAGACACCGTTTTTATTATAGATAATATAGAAGGAACCTTTTATACGGATTCACCAAATTACAATGGACCTGTTGTAAACATTTCTGGTTTTGGTGCGGATCAAGGAAATGACACCTGTTTTTATATGCTTGGAAAATTAGATGAGACAACTTATGAAGGTACTTATGACTATTATGATTGGAATAACATCGACGACAACGACACTGGGTTCAATCTTCAAGAATGTTTTGACATGACTAATGTAAATAACAATATTACTTATAACCTAACCTCTCTTGGAGCTGTTGGTGAGTATATTGATATTAACTTTAGTGGAACTTATGAAGATTTTAATGGAAATGCACATACCATAAACGGAGTGGTTCATGTCTTGAGAGATTTCTAAAAATCGATCTTATTAAATATAAAAAGTCTTGCAATCAAATTTGATTGCAAGGCTTTTTTATTTAAAATTTTTGAGTCTGTTGAGACCAAAATAATGATTTGTGAGCTTTAACTCAAGTCTTAATGCAAAGCGGTCTTTAGTCTTTTGTATTATTTACAAAGTATAAGTCAACCTAAAAGTAACAAATCGCGGTTGTACAAAGGTCTCTGAGCTAAAGACAGAAATATTACTAGATCCATTATTAACATTAGATTCTATATTCAATAAGTTTGAAGCTCTTAACTCATATTCCCATTTGGCATCTTTATCTTTTCTATAGGCTAAACTTGCATTCCAAGTTTGAAACGACTCAGAAGGTCCAACATCACTACTTTGCTTTGTATAAGAATAATCTGTTCTAAATGTTAAAGCGTCCCATATATATGCATCAAATTCTACTGATGGAGCATTAGTAATAAATTGGGTATCGTTATTACCTTGACTGTTGTTGCTTATTCTATATTCATATTTTAAAGTCACATTAGGTGCTTCTCTAAAATTAGTACGCAATTCTGGTGTATAACTTTGAGAAAAACTTTCGTTTACAGATCTTACATCTTGCACAAATTGATTGTTTTTACTGTAATTGTAGTTTGCTCTAAGACTCGCTCTCAACTTTCCAAAGGTGCGTTGAAAACGTCCAAAAAACGTAACACTCTCGTCTGCAAAATTAGAATTAAAATAAGAATTTGTTCTAATCACATTATCAAAATTAGTTATTGATCTAATCTGATCAATGTTTTTGTTATAATTCAATATCACAAATACATTGGTATAATTAAACAGGTTAAAACTAAAATAACTCAGGTTAAGATTATGTGATAATGAATTCTGTAAATCTGGCTCTCCATACTGAATACTATTGTAGTTGTTTAAAACCAAACCTTCTGCTAAACTCGTAACATCAGTAAATGCGTTTTTCATATTATAGCGAAAAACTAGTCGTTCACTTTTTTTGAATTGGATTCGGGTTTCAAAATCCGGTAATATTCTGAAGAAGTTATCCTTGTATGTTTTACCAAATTGGGTGTTTTTATTTCCGTAAGCATGTACTGAAAATCCAGGTGTAAATGTAAATTTTCCTGTTTTTAATCTGTAGTGTACTCCAAGATACACATCACTAAAGTTGTATTCGGTATCGTTTTCGTTTCGTAATAAATCGCCATCAGGTGCTATATTGGCTATTGGATCAAAATAGGAACCATCATCCAAAAATTGAAAGATATTAGAGTTAAATTTCTGATTGCTCAAAATAGTTCCTAAAGTAAGGTTGATATTACTTTTTGTATTCAGAATGTTATAGTAATCTAATTTAGCATCGAGTTGATTCGATTTAATGCGACGTTCTTGATTTAAATTATAATTATTTTGGTTTATATCTAAACCTAAGCCATTTGCTGTATTTTCAAAAGTATCTTCATCCTTTAATCCAACTACATTGTAAAAAGGATCCTCATCCTTTAATAAGTGTTGCGCTTCAAAAGCAAAAATATTGTTCTCATTTAAAGTGTAATAATAATTTACATTTTGATTAATGCTATATGGTTTTGCTCCATCCAACTGATTTGTAATTCCTACAATAGAAGAATTCTCATTTTGAGTTTCAGAATCGCTTGAAATACGAGCCAAAATATCATAATCTAATTGGTTATTAACATTCGGTTTATAATTCGCACTCAATTTTGCCAAACCTTGATTGGTGGCTTCTCTACCATTCTGCGTTATAGCTTCATCTTGCGGAACACTCAAAGATTCATCTACTAATGGTGTATTTGGATCATCTTCAACATCAATATAATCATAGAAACTGGCTTGTTTAGTTCTTAAACGGTTGCTATTGTAAATTACAAAACCGCTAAGATCTAAAGCTTTGTTAGGTGCGTAACTAAGGTTAAGTGCACCTAATTTAGACTCAATAGTTTGTGCATTACCTAGATCTGTTAAACCTCGCAAACCATTGTCTCCAAGATTAATACTTGTTCCACTATTATTACTAGGCATTCTAAAACCACCTCCAAAATTTCTAATATCTCTTCCTGTAAGGGCAACTTCACCTGTATTATTCAAATCACCAATAACATTGAGACTATACTTTGGACTGTAGTAAAACAGTTTGGGTTGCACTAAATATAATTCGTTATTTGGAGATGGAGCAACGCCTCCTCCAGCTGTAACATTACCAAACCAAAAGTTTTCCTTTCCTTCTTTTAATTTTATATTAATAGCTACATTATCTTGGTTGTTCTGTACTCCTCTTAATTGACCAACCTCTGAGTAATTACGTAAAACCTCTACTTTATCTACTGCATTAGATGGGATATTTTTAGTCGCCAATTTTGAATCTCCATCAAAGAAATCTTTACCATTAACCATTAATTTGTTAACCACCTTTCCTTCTACTTCTATCTTACCATCAGCATTTATTTCTACTCCTGGCAATTTTTTAAGGACGTCTTCAAGCTTTCGTTCCGTTCCATTTTTAAAAGAATCTGCATTGTAAATTAAAGTATCTCCTTTTATAGTTACTGGCATTTCATAAGTCAGCTCAACAGCATCGAGCATATTATCAGCAAGCATTTTAAAATCTTTAGTAAAATCAATGTCCTTATTTTCTACAATTTCGTCAACCGATTTTAAACCAATATAACTTATCTGAATATTGTATTTCCCATTTTTACCCAATGAGATTACGTATTTTCCGTTAGCATCTGTAATGGCATAAGATTCTAAAGTGTTAGATTCTTTATTTATAGCAATAACATTAGCAAGCTCTAAAGGTGCACCAATACTGTCTTTTACAACACCTGTCATTTTAATTTGAGCAAAAGAGCTCATAACCACTAAGGTAAATAGTAGTACTAAAATATTCTTCATATAATAATTTGGTTGTGATTGATGATTTTTAATGCCCTCTTCCTCCTCGTCCTCTGTTACGACCGCCATACATTTCTCGCATTTCTTGCATCTTTTTGGTGATAATTTCAGTGTATTCTTTTTGGGTCACTTCTTCTCCTTTTTCTGGCTTTTCTATGGTTTCCTTTTCAGCAGGATTTAATACAATCTTCGTGCAAAGTATTGTGGTACGATCTGCATTAACTTCTAATATTAATCCTGGTAATCCCCAAAAATCATCTGGACCTTGATTTACTGGAATTTGTGGTGTGTACCATGCAACAACTTCAATGGTTTTTGGCACCTCTATTTCGCTCATTGGATCATCAGATTTTGAAATGTCTGTATCTCCAGATTTAGTGCTATCTTTTGCTATTTCACCTTCTTTTTTCTCATCCTTTTTATCATCATTTTTCCGCTTTCTTCTCATACTTCTCCAATCAAACTTATCTATAGTTTTAATTGCTGTTGCCTTAAAACAGGTATATTGACCAATTTTTTTAGTTTCTGTTCCCATTTTCCATTCTAGGTTTTGAAGCGAATCTTTTATTAAGAACTGTTTTCCAAAAAACTCTTGATCTGTAATAATGGCTTTTGTTTTTACATTTTTATATTTTGGTCCACTAGCCATGCTTCCCATACCTCCAAAACCTCTACTTCCTGGAGCTTCTAATTTTTCATCTTCTTTATATATAGATTCTACTTGAGAAAAGGTTAACACATATTCTTTTTCTAAAAAACTTTTCATACGTTCCATGATTTGCTTTTTTCGTTCCGGACTCATCTCTCTCCCTCCAAATTCATCCAAATTCATAGTAGTTTTAGATTGGTAGTATGCTTTGCCTTGAAAATCTTGGGCAAAGGAGTTGGCACTCGTTAAAAACACAGTTAATAGTATCGCAATTTTTAGTGGTAATTTCTTCATCTTTAATTGTTCTAGTTTAAACTCAATTACGAATTTAATTAATCTTACATCAGGTAAGACTATATCAACCAAAAAAAGTTAAATACAACATTGTTAAACTTGTGTTAAGCCTTTTAACCACCAATAGTTATTTCAATGGCATCTCCTTCAGAACCTTTTCTTGGCGCATAACGCCCCATCATTTCTTTAGTTTTTTTGTCCATGATTTCTTCGTATTCTGCTTGATTAACCTCTTTACCTTTTGTTGGTGCTTCAATCGTAATTTTATCTTCAGGATTAATCACAATTTTACTACAAATAATAGTCAATTTTCCATCGTGTATTTCCAATATTAAACCTGGCAAACCTTGGTATTTGGCAGGACCATTACTTACAGAAACTTGTGGTGTGTACCAAGCCGTAACTATTTGCTCTTCCATTTCGGGTTCTTTTTCTTCTTCGTCCTCATCATCTATATTAGAACGACTACTAAAACTCATACGACTTACTGATACTTGCTTTGTATATGTAGCTTTAAAACAAAGGTATTCTCCAATGTATTTAGTATCTGATTCTAATTGCCATTCAATTTTTGAAATTGAATCTTTAACCAGAAACTTTTTCCCCATGGTTTCTTTTTGGTCTATATAATTTTGATCTTTTATGCTTTTGTACAAAACATCAGAACCTCCACCTCCACCAATCATCTGAAATTGAAAATCTCCACCTCCAACTTGTGGTTTTCCTAATTCTTCTTCTTGTTTATACAAGGATGATGACTTATCAAAAGTTAGGTTAAACGTTTTCTGAAATTGTTTTTTCATCATCTCCATTATTTGGGTTTGCATAGCATCATTCATTTTTGTGCTATCCATTTTAATATCGAATTTTCGTTGCGTTTTGTAGGTTGCTACTCCTTGAAAATCTTGGGCACATAGACTAGTCACTGCAAAAGTTAATACTAGCATTCTAATAATTGTTGTCATTTGATTGAATTTATAATTTTTACAGTACAAATATCTACAATCAATTTCTGTTAGTGCGTTAACGAGCGTTAACGTGTGTTAACCTATTAGTTTTCTTAAATTTTAAAATCTACTTTTGAAATATGAATGCTTCTAAATACAAATGGATTTTATATACCATCGTTGCTGTAATTATAGCTACGATTGGCATACAAGTTTATTGGAATTACAAAAATTACCAAACCAACAAACAGCAACTTATTAATGATGTACAAATAAGTTTAGACAAAGCTGTTGACGATTATTATGCTGCTTTGGCCCAACGCACCACTTTTGGTTTTATACTAGAAGGCGATAAGCAAAAAAATGCGTTAGAAGAAGGAAGTCAGATTTCTGAAATTTTAAAAAATATTGACGAATCAAAAAATGAGTTTACAAACCTTGATTCTATAGAAAGTAACACTATAGAAGGCATAACTATTGTGAGAGGGTTCACAGCAGATTCAATCTCTAAAAGACATGACAAAAAGCATAAACCGCTCACAAAAGAGGAGTTTAAAATAAGAATAGATAGTCTAAAAGGAGTAAATAAAAATATTGATTTTAAAGAAATCGAGTTTTTAACCTCTAAAGTCATAGTTTCCATAAATAATGATAGCTTAGATATAGAAACGGTAGATAATTTACTCAATAATGAATTCAAAAGAAAACAATTGGCTATTGATTATCAATTGCATTTTAATAGCGGAAAGCAGAGTAAGAGTTTTTCAACCGACTTTTTTGAAACTATAAATGATTCAATTTTTGAAAAAAATAAGTTTTTAACAACCACTTCTAAATCCGCTTTTTTACCAGAAAAAAGCACACTTTTAATTGGTTTTACGAACGAAACTAAAGTCATTTTAAAACGCATTCTTGGAGGCATTTTAATCTCAACACTTTTAGTCTTAGCCGTAATAAGTTGCCTATTCTACCTCTTAAAAATCATTAAACATCAAAAACAATTAGCCGAAGTTAAAAACGACCTCATCAGTAATATTACGCACGAGTTTAAAACACCTATTGCTACAATTGGAGTTGCATTAGAAAGCATTAGTAATTTTAATGCCATTGACGACAAAGAAAAAACAAAAAAGTACCTAAATATGTCTTCAGAACAATTAGGTAAGTTGAATGTTATAGTCGAAAAACTATTAGAAACCGCAACTTTAGATAGCGACAATTTAGAATTAAATACTGAAAATTTTGATATTGTAGAATTACTTGAAGGTTTGATACATTGTTATAAAATTCAATTTCCAGATAAAACCTTTGAAAGTAATTTACAGCTTAAAAGTTTAATTGTGAATGCTGATATCTTTCATATTGAAAATGCGTTCAATAATATTTTAGATAATGCTGTTAAATACGGAGGAGAGATAATTTCCCTCTCATTAATGTCGAATAAAAACGACTGTACAATTCTAATTTCTGATAACGGAAACAGTTTAACCAAAACCAATAAAGATCGCATTTTTGAAAAATTCTATCGCGTTCCAAAAGGCAACACACACGATGTAAAAGGGTTTGGAATTGGTTTATATTATACCAAAACAATCATTGACAAGCACAATGGTTCTATAACTATAGATCTAAATAAGAATTTAACGACTTTTAAAATCACACTTCCAAATGGCTAATAACATTAAACTATTATTAGCCGAAGACGAAGCGGCTTTAGGGCAAATTATAAAAGAAAGTCTAGAAACACGCAACTTTGATGTCATTCTCTGTGAAAATGGAGAAATAGCATTTAATAAATATCAATCGGAATCTCCAGAAATTTTGGTTCTCGATGTCATGATGCCTAAAAAAGATGGTTTCACGTTAGCCAAAGAAATTAGAACGATAGACGATACTATTCCAATTATATTTTTAACAGCAAAATCACAAACGGCAGATGTGGTTGAAGGTTTTTCTATCGGAGGGAATGATTACCTAAAAAAGCCATTTAGTATGGAAGAACTCATTGTTAGAGTTCATAATTTGGTAAACAGAACCAAAACTCAAAAAACGTCTAAAACTCTAAAAATTGGAGCTTTCACTTTCGATTTCCCTAAACAATACTTAAAGTTTAAAGATGAAGAATCCATACAGCTCACGCATAGAGAAGCACATTTATTATTTCATCTTATAAAAAACAAAAACCAAGTTTTAGAGCGTTCCATAATTCTCAACAAACTTTGGGGAACAGATGATTTTTTTACTACTAGAAGTATGGATGTTTTTATTACCAAGCTTCGTAAAAAGTTGAAGAAAGATGAAACCATTCAAATAATTAATGTTCGTGGTTTTGGTTATAAGTTAACGGATTGAACTAAGACCTATCAGGTTTTGAAAACCGGAAAGGTCTGGGCACTAAATCTGGTGCAATTTTTGTACTTTTCAGACTTATACACTTAGTCTCATGCAAAAGCTAGTTTATTTATTTCTTTTCTTCAGCTTATTCTGCTTTTCACAGGAGAAAAAGCAACAAGAATTTACTGCTACACTCAAAGATTCCACAAAGCTTGAAGCCAAAGAGCTTTTTGGAATTGACACTTTTGGAACAGTTTATTATTCCACTGACAATAATTCATTTCATAAAAAAACAAAAGATACTATAATTACGTATGCCAATTTTCAATTAGGCGAAATCACATCTGCAAATAGCTTCAATCCTTTAAAAATAAACCTGTTTTATAAAGATTTTAATACCATTGTGATTTTGGATAATCGTTTAGCGGAAATTTCAAAAGTAGATTTCAACACTATTCAACCTTATAAGAATGTGTCTTTTGTGTCTTCTGGTTTTGATAATTCGCTTTGGTTATTTAATCAAGATTTTCAGTATTTAGAATTATATAATTACAAGAGCAATAAAATTAAACTGAAAACTGTTCCAGTTCAGTCTAACGTTTTAGATTTAAAAAGTGATTATAATTATTGTTACTTACTGACTAAAAATTGTCTCTACATCTATAATTACTTTGGGAGTTTAATTCAAAAAATAAAGAATGCAGGTTATGAAAGTTTAGCCTTTAGCAAAGCGCATTTGATTTTAAAAAAGGACGAAAAACTTTACATCTTAGAAAAAAACAAGACCGAAATACAACCTATTAAACATCCGAAAATGTTAATAAAACAGTTTTTGGTAACCAATGAAACGGTGTATATTTACGACGAAAAATTACTACGTTATTACCAATTAAAAATAAAATAGATTATGCATGTTGCCATTGCAGGAAATATAGGAGCAGGAAAAACAACGCTCACAAAATCACTCGCCAAACACTTTAAATGGGAAGCGCAATTGGAAGACGTAGTTGACAACCCGTATTTAGATGATTTTTACAATCAGATGGAACGTTGGAGTTTTAACTTACAAGTGTATTTCTTAAACAGTAGATTTCGTCAAGTTGGTCAAATCCATGAAAGCGGAAAAGATATTATTCAAGATAGAACGATTTATGAAGACGCACATATTTTTGCTCCCAACTTACATGCAATGGGTTTAATGACTAATCGTGATTTTGAAAATTATTCTTCTTTATTTGAGTTGATGGAATCTTTTGTAAAAGGTCCAGATTTATTAATATATCTGCGCAGCTCTATTCCCAATTTGGTAAGCCAAATTCACAAAAGAGGTCGTGACTATGAAAATACAATTAGTATAGATTATTTAAGTCGACTTAACGAACGTTACGAAGCTTGGATAACTAAATATGATAAAGGTAATTTATTGATTATTGATGTAGACAACCTTGATTTTGTTACCAATCCTGAAGATTTAGGAAGTATTATCAATAAAATTGATGCTCAAATTAATGGATTATTTTAAGTAATAAAACCAAATTTCCTGGCATGTTCAATAGCTTGCTCGCTATTTTCAACTATTAAAATTGGAGTAGTTTTGTAATTTCTTACAAGTCCACTAACGCGTAACATTTTCTTTTTGTGTTTTACGTTTCTAAGATAAATGGCTAAAATTCTACCTGGAAACTTTTCTGCAATCTCCATATAAATATCAGGATCATATTCTCCGCTATCTCCAATTAAAATAAACGGTAAGCTAGGATATGTTTTTAGCAAATTTAAAATCTCATTTTGCTTTTGAGGTTTTTCGCCTTCTTGCTTTTTCTTTAAAGCTTCACTTACACTTCGTAATAAAATTGGGCCTTTTGGAAAATTATTCTGCTTTAAAAAAAGTTCTAAATAACGATACAAATTCCAAGGACTATGACTGACGTAAAAAATAGGGTTTGCATTTTTACCTGAAACTCCGCGATGTAATTTATGATAAAACTCTGCAGCACCTTTTAGCGGAATTCTACATCTAACACTTTTAAAAATGGAATTGTAAATAACTCTCCATTTTAATAAAGAAACGACTCCAGTATGCAAAATAGTATCATCAATATCACTTGCAACTCCATATTGTGCTTTACTTGAAGGTATTAACAATTCTCCAGAGAACCGATTTTGGTTTTGTATGTTACGCTTAATGTTAACATCGTTATAAGACAATTCAAAAGACAGCCAACCTTCTTCATTGGTAAGACTTTTTAAATCTTCAAGGCCTGCTTCAACTCTAAAATAACCTTTACGATCCGTTGTTGCTTTTAGAATTTTATTATTCGGTAATTTTAGATTTAAGCCTACATGTTTTATTTCATCCGTTCCAAAACGTTTCCATGAATTAACAATAAGTTGCCAGAAGTTTTTCTCTTCTAAATCTATAGACTCATCTTCCAAAGCTCTTCCACGAGCAAAAAAATGTGTATCTGTACCATAACTTTGAAAAGCAATAATTTGTAATGGGTCTTTTTTTAACCAGCTCAATGGATCAGTAGTTTTAGAATTTTGAAGATAGTAAAATCTATATATACCGAATAAATAAACATTTAAAATTTATTATTTCAGTTGTTAACTTTAAGACAACAGAATTATAATTAATTTCGCTACATGATAAAAGCTTTGCAACTACGTATTAATTTACATGAAGAAGGAAAACCAGATGGTCTGCTAAAAAAAGCGGCTTATGATTTGGGGATGAAAACTTCTGAAATTTCCGGAATTAAAGTGCTAAGAAAATCGATTGATGCGAGAAAGCGAAATATTATGTTTAATTATAAAGTTGAAGTGTATATCAATGAGCCAATGCCTGAAACTTCAGAATATCATTTTGACTATAAAGATGTTTCAAATGCAAAACCTATTCACATAATAGGTTTTGGACCTGCAGGAATGTATGCTGCATTGCGTTGCATTGAACTTGGTTTTAAACCCATAGTTTTAGAACGTGGTAAAAATGTGCAAGACCGTCGACGCGATTTAAAAGCTATTAATCAAGACCATTTTGTAAACGAAGATTCTAATTATTGTTTTGGAGAAGGAGGAGCTGGCACCTATAGTGATGGCAAACTTTATACACGTAGTTTAAAGCGTGGAGATGTTAGAAGAATTTTTGAAAACTTAGTTTTTCATGGAGCAACGGATCAGATTTTGGTAGATGCTCACCCACACATTGGTACTAATAAATTACCCAAAGTAGTTCAAAATATTAGGGAGACTATTATAAAATATGGCGGAGAAGTACATTTTGAAACTCGTGTGACAGATTTCACTATTAAGAATAATAAAATTGTTGCTATTCAACTTTACAATGGAAATGAATACAATGTTGAAAAGGTTATACTAGCAACAGGGCATTCTGCACGAGACATTTTCTATTTATTGAATGATAAGAATGTAGCTTTAAAAGCAAAGTCATTTGCGATGGGAGTTCGCGTAGAACATCCTCAAGATATTATAGATGGTATTCAGTATCACTGTAAAGGGGAACCACGAAACGAATTACTTCCAGCAGCTGCATACAGTTTGGTACAACAAGTTAACGATAGAGGTGTTTATTCTTTCTGTATGTGTCCTGGTGGATTTATTGTACCAGCAGCAACTGCAAATGGCGAAGTAGTAGTTAACGGAATGTCTCCTTCTAAACGAAATAATAAATTTGCAAACTCGGGTATTGTAACAGAAATAAATGCTGACAAAGATTTATATAAATACGAACATTTTGGGCCTTTAAAAGCGCTTGAATATCAAAAAGATTTAGAGCGTTTAGCGTTTACTGCAGGTGGAAGACGACAATCCGCTCCTGCACAACGACTCACTGATTTTGTTGAGGGTAAATTGTCTACATCTTTAAATGAAACATCATATCAACCAGGTTTAAATTCATCTCCTTTACATTCGTTATTACCAAAAATAATTGGAGGTTCACTACGAAAAGGGTTTAAAGCTTTTGGTGATAAAATGAAAGGCTATTACACAGAAGAAGCTAATATTATTGGAGTAGAATCGCGTACCTCATCTCCTGTAAATATTCCAAGAACAGAAACTCTCGAACATCCTGAAATCACTAATTTGTATCCTTGTGGAGAAGGTGGTGGTTATGCTGGCGGCATTATTTCTGCGGCTATGGATGGGGAACGTTGTGCTGAGGCGGCTTGCGTTTAGAGTGCGGTCTCAGTAATTCGATTTTCTTCAGTCATTTATATCCTGCAAGGTTTCAAAAACCTTGTAGGTATTTTATTATAATATTTGCAGATACCTACAAGGTCAAAAAAAAGACCTCGCAGGATTATGAACATATACTGTTTACTAAAAACTGATTATAATATTATCCCTATTTTTGCATCTTAAATTAAATTAACTAAAACAGTTTCTTTCCTTAGGAAAGACGGAAGATAGGATGAACGCATATATATTTCCAGGCCAAGGTGCTCAATTCTCAGGAATGGGATTAGACCTTTACGAAAATTCGCCTTTAGCACAAGAATTGTTTGAAAAAGCCAACGATATTTTAGGCTTTCATATTACGGACATTATGTTTGAAGGTTCTGCTGAAGACTTAAAAGAAACCAAAGTCACACAACCAGCTATCTTTTTACATTCCGTAATCTTAGCAAAAACACTTGGAGATAGCTTTAAACCAGATATGGTTGCAGGCCACTCACTTGGGGAATTCTCTGCTTTAGTTGCTGCTGGAGCTTTAACCTTTGAAGATGGACTTATATTAGTTTCTCAGCGTGCTCAAGCCATGCAAAAAGCCTGTGAGCTACAACCTAGTACAATGGCTGCCGTTTTAGGATTAGATGATGATATTGTTGAAAAAGTATGTGCAACGACTGAAGGTGTAGTTGTTGCTGCAAATTATAACTGCCCAGGACAATTGGTTATTTCTGGAGACGTCAATGCTATTAATAGAGCTTGCGAAGCAATGAAAGAAGAAGGTGCAAGACGTGCTTTGGTATTACCTGTTGGTGGAGCATTTCACTCACCATTAATGGAACCAGCACGTGAAGAATTAGCAGCAGCTATTGAAAACACAACATTTAGCAAACCAAATTGCCCAATATATCAGAATGTAACGGCTTCTGCTATTACAGATGAAAACGAAATTAAGGCGAATTTAATTTCGCAATTAACTGCTCCTGTAAGATGGACGCAATCTGTACAACAAATGATTGAAGATGGTGCAAAACATTTTACAGAAGTTGGTCCAGGAAAAGTTTTACAAGGCTTAGTAAGAAAAATAAATAGAGAAGCTGAAACAACCTCAGCAACTTTTGAAACCAATACCAAATTAGATATGTAATGTTGCTTATAAACCGTTTCTTTTCTGCTTACTTTTCATTAAAAAATAATTCAATTTATTAATACAGCATTACATACCTAATATAGTATAATGCCTAAATCCAACTACTTTGAACAGAACTTTATTTATTACACTACTTATAGCATTTAATATTGCCGTTGATCAAATATCAAAAGTGATTGTTCGCAACACTTTAACTTTTAGGGAAGAAGTAAATGTTATTGGTGATTATTTTCAATTAATTTGGGTAGAAAACACAGGTGCTTTTTTAGGTATGGGAAGTGATATGGATCCAACACTAAAATTAATTTTCTTACTTATATTGCCAACTGCTGTTTTAGGTTACGTGATTTATTATATCATAAAAACCAAAGAATTAGACCGATTAAGCCTTGTTGCTTTTTGCTGTATTGTAGGAGGAGGTATAGCCAATGTCTTTGACCGCATAGTTTTTGGACAAGTCACTGACTTTTTCTTTATTAATTTAGGAGGTGTATTTAAAACAGGCATCTTTAATGTTGCTGACCTTTCTGTAACCACAGGAATGGTAATGTTACTATTAAGTGGAATTTTTAATAATAAGAAAAAAGAAGAAATTGCCTAACCTGTAACCTGCAATTTCATTTGTTTATAGAGCAACCATCAATTTACTCAGAAATATTAAATTTAATTATTTCCTAATTTTTTGTTCCCATTTCCAAGCAGAATCCATAGCATCATCTAATGTCAATTCGGTCTTCCAACCAAGTACATTATTAGCTTTAGAAGTTTCTGCATAAGCAGCTGTAATATCACCTTCTCTACGGTCAACAATATTATAATTTAAAGCCTTTCCAGAAACACGTTCAAAAGATTGAATAGCTTCTAAAACCGTACTTCCTTTTCCTGTGCCTAGATTAAAAAATTCGAAATTAGAATCATTTTTACCTGACAATAAACGTTGTAATGCCACAACATGTGCTTTTGCCAAATCCACCACATGAATGTAATCTCTAACACAAGTACCATCAGAAGTCTCATAATCACCACCAAAAACAGAAAGTTGCTCTCGCATACCCATACCAGTTTGCGTAATATAAGGGACTAAGTTTTGTGGGACTCCAATTGGTAATTCACCTATTTTAGTCGAAGGATGTGCTCCGATAGGATTAAAATAACGTAGTGCGATTGCATTCATACCTGGACTGACTTTACAAGTATCCTTTATAATCTCTTCTCCAATTTGTTTTGTATTTCCGTAAGGTGATTCAGCTGGTTTTACAGGAGCATTTTCAGTAATTGGTAATTCATCTGCTTGACCATAAACCGTACAAGACGAACTGAAAATGAAATTCTTTTTACTTAAACCACTCAATTCTTGAAGCATATAAACCAAAGTGGTAATATTATTTTCGTAATACTTTAAAGGTTCATTTACACTTTCACCAACAGCCTTACTTGCTGCAAAATGTATAACTCCAACAATATCATTATGATCTTTAAAAAAATCTTGAACGTCTGTTTTGACTTTTAAATCTAGCTTTTCAAAAAGTGGTTTTTTATTTGTAATTGCCGTGATACCATCTAAAACATCAATTGATGAATTAGATAAATCGTCTATAATCACAACTTCAAAACCTTCGTTTTGTAATTCTACAACGGTATGCGACCCAATAAAACCTAAACCTCCTGTTACTAATATCTTCATATTATTTATTCGTCTTTATAAAATTTAAAACTGTACTTGTAATGAATTCAATTTGTTCATCATCTAGCTCTGTATGCATTGGAAGCGAAATCACAGATTTGATTAACAAATTTGTTACTGGAAAATCTGCTTCATTGTAACGATCATCTAAATACGCTTTTTGTCTGTGTAGTGGAATTGGATAATACACTCCACAAGGAATATTATTCTGCTGTAAATGGGCTACTAAAGCGTCTCTATCTATGCCTTCTAAATTTAAAGTGTATTGATGAAACACATGGCAATTATCACCATCATTATCCTCTAAGCCAGTTGGAGTAATAATGTTTGGGTGATTATTAAATGCCTCATTATATTTTTTTGCAGCATTTCGTCTTTCACTATTATACGTATCTAAATGCGGTAATTTAGCATCTAAAACTGCTGCTTGAATAGAATCTAATCGAGAATTTACTCCAACCACATCATGATGATAACGCTCATACATTCCATGGTTTACGATGCCTCTAATGATATGTGCCAAATCATCGTCATTAGTAAAAATTGCTCCACCATCACCATAACAACCTAAATTTTTAGAAGGAAAAAATGAGGTAGAAGCGGCATGACCTATCGCACCTGTTTTAGTTTTAGAACCGTCGCGATGTGCATAATCTGCTCCAATACCTTGTGCGTTATCTTCTATAACGTATAAATTATGCTCCTTAGCCAAATCCATAATGGCATCCATTTCTGCTGGCAAACCAAATAAATGAACAGGAACAATAGCTTTTGTTTTTGGAGTAATAGCTTTTTTAATTGCCTCAATATCAATGTTAAAAGTTATTGGATCTACATCTACTAAAACTGGAGTTAACTGCAATAACGCAATCACTTCAACTGTAGCAGCAAATGTAAAATCTGCAGTAATCACTTCGTCTCCTGGTTTTAACCCTAAACCCATCATAGCTATTTGTAAAGCATCTGTACCATTGGCACATGGAATTACGTGCTTAACACCTAAATAGTTCTCAAGATTTTTTTGAAATTGATGTACTTTAGGACCATTAATAAAAGTTGCACTATCCATCACTTCTGCAATTGAAGGATCTACAACGTCTTTTATTTTTGCGTATTGACTCTGAAGGTCAACCATTTGAATTTTTTTCATTCTGAATACTACATTTTAGTGTATAATAAAAAAGCAAAATGCTTTTGATGAACTCATCTTAACTTTCTCTATTTCCTTAAAAACGGATAAAATCCGCCCTTATTTCAGCTATTTCCTTAGGCGTAACGATGCTTTGCCTTTTAAAAATAGTTTGATCTGAACATATTTTATCTCATTTTCGGTTAAAAACAAAAAGTCAAAATGAGTTCAACGAAAATACAAAATTGTAACGGCTGAGCCAATGAAATTAATTGAAAGAAATGTATTTTAGCATAAATATTTATTTTTGAAAGGACTCTATTCCATAGGAATTCATATCGCAAGTTTTGTTATTAAAGTAGCAGCGCTTTTCAATTCTAAATTGAAACAAGGTATTGACGGCAGAAAAGAAACCTTTTTAAAACTTGAAAATACCATACAATCTAATGACAACACTTTCTGGTTTCATTGCGCTTCTTTAGGCGAATACGAACAAGGCTTACCTATTTTTGAAGCTTTAAAAACGAAACATCCTGACCATAAAGTAGTCTTATCTTTTTTCTCTCCTTCTGGTTATGAGGTTAGAAAAAATACAAAAATTGCGGATGTTGTGGTTTATCTTCCGCTTGATACAACTTTGAATGCTAAACGATTCTTAAATCTTGTGAATCCTAATTATATTCTATTTGTTAAGTATGAAATCTGGCCTAATTTTTTACACGAGATTAAAAAACGACAATTAAAAGCGATTCTGATTTCAGCTGTATTTAGAAAAGATCAAGCGTTTTTTAAATGGTATGGAAATTATATGAAATCTGCTTTGTTTGGTTTCAACCATATTTTTACTCAAGACGAAAATTCTAAAGTATTACTTGAAAGCATTCATTATAATTCAGTTTCAGTTTCTGGAGACACACGTTTTGATCGAGTTTCAAATCAATTAAAAGTAGATAATAAGGTTTCTTTTATTGAAGACTTTAAAGCGAATAATTTATGTGTTGTTTTTGGAAGTACTTGGCAAGATGATGACAAATTGTATATTGATTTTATAAACAAAAATGAAAATTCAGGTTTAAAATTTGTGATTGCACCGCACAATATAAAGTCGAGTTATATCGCATCACTTAAAACGCAATTAAAGGTAAAAACGATATGTTACTCGGAATTATCTGATGAAAACTTAATGGATTATAAGGTCTTTATTTTAGATACTATTGGTTATTTAAGTAAAGTTTATAGCTATGCGGATATTGCTTATGTTGGCGGAGGAGCTGGCTCAACCGGATTACACAACATATTAGAACCAGCAGTTTTTGGGATTCCGATATTAATTGGAAAGCACTATGAAAAATTCCCTGAAGCAAAAACGCTAATCGATTTAGGAGGAGTGACCACAGTTGCGAGCTCATTGGCATTTAATTCTACTTTAAATGCTTTGATTACTGATAATGTACTTCGAAAAAATCAAGGAGACATTACTAAATCCTTTATTGACACAAACAAAGGAGCGGTTCTTGGGATTATGGATTATTTGGAAGCGTAATTATTTCTTAACAAGTCTCAAAACCTGAGTAGCAGATTCACTCTTCAATCTTAAAAAATAAATTCCAGCACTAATTTTCGACATATTAACTGTCATATCTGATTGTAATTCTACAGGAATCGTATTCCCTAATATATCTATAAGTTGTATGGCTTTCAATTCTGAAACAGATTCAATTTGAACAGCATCTATAAACGGATTAGGATAAACCTTGATATTTGCAATTTCGAATTCAGGTACTGATAATGTACATTGTGGATTAGTGCCAGCTGCAGATGTAAAAACACCATTATTGATTGACCAATCTCTCCATTCGCCACCACTTCCTGTTTCCCAGTCTGACAAATCGAAATAATTAACTCCACTTTCTGTTCCTGGAACTTTATAAACTTTAATCGCTTCTCCGCTTCTATTCCATGTTAGCGGATTACCTGTTGTACAGTTTTCTGGTTCAAATTCTGTAGTACAATTAGCTTGTAAAAAATACGCGAACTCATCATAAGTTGGGTATTCCCCATAAACATAAGCTTTACCATCTGCACCAACGCAAACTGCGGTATACTCATTACATGCTATTCCGAAGGAACGTGTGGTATTATCTGTAGCTATTCTGGCTAAAAAAACACTATGTCTTGCTCTTCTGTCTGGATCGTCGTAATGTGAATCTGTGATGACATTATTCAAATAAGGAATATTCAAAAAATCGTTTTGTTCTATAGTTATTTTTGGATGATAAGGATTGCTTAAAGCTACTGCATTAGTGACTGTTCCATTTTGTGCTGAGAAATATGAGCCTCCTAAAATTGCCAATCCTGCACTTGTACCTCCAATAACGCCTTGCTTGGTATTTACAAAATTGTTTAGTGCATCCTCCATCGCATTATCCTTAAAATAGCTAACGTAATCGTACTGATCTCCACCTGCAAACCAAATTGCTTCAGCACTAGCCACTTTCTGTAACACATAAGGATCTATGGCACCAGCTTCATTGTTGATGACCAATGTGGTTACCGAATTAATCGTTACACCTAAATTGGTATAAAAATAATCGTTATAACCGTCGCTTCCTGATGCTCGCAGTACCACAACATCTCCACCATTGGCTTTACTTAAAAACCAGATCATAGCATCATCTTGTTCTGATGCTCCTCCCATTAAACACACTCCAGGTTGTTGGTTAGTTGTAATATCTGTTGTGTTTCCTGTTTGATATTCGGTATAATTTTGAGCAAAACTAATTTGAAGGCTTAATAATAATGTAATTTTTTTCATATTTTTTTTGAATTGTTACAAACCTTGACAAAAAATAAAGTATTCCATTCAGCATAGTTAAATGCAATTAAAATTAAGGTTATCAATCTCTTCGACTGCGCTCAGACTGACATTCTAATTTGTAATGTACCTTAAATGTTTAGAGCTTAGAATTTACTAACCTATACATTAAAACTGCTGTTATCTTTGCTTGTGTCGCAACTGTATTTAAATTTCCTGATTCATTAATGGTATGATCTCCACCTCCACCTGTGAGTCCTAAACCATCAATTGCCATATCTATATATTCTGAAGTAAACGAAATATCTGCAGCTCCAGCATTTCTTGGATTTACAGCAGTTACTGATCCAAAACCTAAATCTTGACTTACAGTATTAAAATAACCTAATAGTTTAGTATTTCCTTCGGTTAAGGATAACGGTGGATATCCACCTGACGAAAATATAAGCTCTGCACTGGTTTTTGGATAGTTTTCAGAAACAATTCTATTCATGGTTTCCTTAGCTTTCTTCAATTGCTCTAATGAAACTGCTCTTAAATCGCCTCGCACTATTGTTTCTTGCGATACCACATTAGTTTTACCAAACGCTTTTCCGCCTGTTCCATCTGCATCTGGTTTTAATGTGGTGCCTCCAATTATGAATCCAGGATTAAAGGTTAAATCTTTTTCTTTTGCGAGTTGTACATAAAATTCATTTAAAATTCGCGAGGTTTCATAAATTGCTCCTACTCCAATACCATCGGTAAAAATTTGAGAAGAATGTGATGCCTTTCCTGATACTTTAAGTTCCCAATCTGTAGAACCTCGTCTTGCAACTACAATGGTCTTTGGATTATTATCACCGTTTTCAAAACCTAAGGCAATATCTGCACGTTTTGCTGCATCTATTAAATCTTTTTTTGATAATTCTAAAGGCTTTCCGCTTTTTTCTTCGTCGCCTGTCATTACAATTTCTATAGACATATCATCTAAAACACCTGCATCTTTTAAAGCCTGCATAGCTAGGATTATAATTACGTCTCCACCTTTCATGTCCGCGACACCTGGACCTTTCATTATGGAATCGTTTTGCATTATATATTCTTGCAACGGACTTTCCAATTCAAAAACGGTGTCTAAATGCCCTATCATTAAAAATTTTGGCCCTTTTTTCCCTTTTCTGGTAGCTATTAAATGTCCTGCTCTTCCATAAGCTTCTCCATTAGTCAATTCGGTTTTAAAACCTAGTTTATCTAATTCTTTTTTAAACAAGCTTCCGACTTTTCTAACACCATCAAAATTCATGGTACCACTATTAATATTGACTGATTTTTTAATTAATTCAATGGCACTTTCAGAATGTTTATCTACAGCTTTTACAATTTTTCGCTCCTTTCTATTGTTTTGAGAAAAACTTAAAAGTGAAAAGCAAAAAGAGGCAAAAAAAAGTAACTTTTTATAATCGGATTTTATAATCATCATATTAATCTATTGTGAAGGTTTCTCTGGGTAAATATAAATTCATTATTATAATTAAAAGAAAATTGAAAAAAAAGATCTTAATAAAGTCCAAATCCATAATCAGAAACGTATATAATTCAGATGCACGTCGAATAAACCGATAAAATGTATTGATTGTTCGTTGAAATTAGTATTTTCGTACATTAACAAAAATTAACACTAAAACTATTAAAATGAAAAGAGTTGTATTAAGTCTAGCACTAGTTGCTGTATTAGGATTATCATTTACCTCATGTAGAGAAACTGCTGAGAAAGCTGGAGATGCTGTTGAAAATGCTGCTGACGCTGCAGGAGATGCTGTTGAAGGAGCTGCTGATGCTGCGGGTGACGCTGTTGAAAGTGCTGCTGATGCTGTAGGTGATGCTGCAGAAGGAGCTGTTGACGCTGCAGGTAATGCGGTTGACAATGTAAAAGATGCTGCAGGTGATGCTGTTGATAGCGCTAAAGACGCTGCAGGTAACGCAGTTGACAATGTAAAAGATGCAGGTAAAGATGCCGTTGATTCTGCTAAAGAAACTGGTAAAAGCGCTGTAGATAAAGCAGCTGATAAAGTTAAAGGTCTTTAATTACCTCATTTAAACTATAAAAAAAAGCCTGATGAAAATTGGGCTTTTTTTTATGTTTATTATTTTCAATAATTATCTTTAGATGACTCACTCAATTTAAGTTTGCTAGGAACAATAATTGTTTGTAATTTAAGGCTTTCGTCTTTTATCTTATCTATTAATAATTTAGTGGACATTTCTCCAATTTTATGTGCTTTTTGATGAATAATCGAGATTTTTGGGCTCGATAATAGCTGCGTATGTTCATAACCAAAACCTACTACAGACAAGTCTTTAGGGATTTCTTTACCTAATTTCTTAGCCATATTAATCGCAACGATTCCTGTGACGTGATCTACAGATAAAATCGCATCAATTGATTTATTCTCCTTTAAATAATTGTATATTTTCTTCTCTATATCAATATCTACCGCATTATCTAATTTTAATATCTCAGGTTTTAGATTATGATCTTTTAAAGCTTTTGTATAACCTTCTATTCTTAACTTTCCAACACTAAGTTCTTCGATATTGCTTACCAAAAGTATATTTTTTCGTTTTTCATTTACTATTAAATGCTCAGTGGCTTCATATACAGACTGAAAATCATCTACTACAACTTTATTACAATCAATATCATTAACAACTCTATCAAACATTAAAACAGGTAGTTTATTTTTTATGATGTCTTTTATATGGTCTGTTTGATTTTTTACTTGCCCTTCTCTTGCAACAGCCATTATAAAGCCATCTACACTTCCGTTTGATAACAACTCAAGACTTCGTTTTTCTTTATGCAAGGTTTCATTAGATAGACAAACAATGATATCGTAATCATTACTAGTTGCTGTCTTTTCAATACCATGCAAAACCTCAGCAAAAAACGGATTAGTGACTGTTGGCAAAATAACACCTATCGTTCTCGATTTATTAGTTTTAAGTTGCTGTGCTATTCTATTGGGTTTATAGTTCAGTTTCGTAGCTAATTCTTTAACGCGTATTCTTGTTTTTTCACTTATTTCATGACTGTCATTTAACGCCTTTGAAACTGTAGAAACAGAGATATTTAAAAGCGCGGCTAATTCTTTAAGTGTTGTCATAGTAGTTTTATTTTAAATATAAAAGATATGATTAATTCTTTGCATATTTGTAATTATTATAATCCTGTAATGTTAGCAATAACAAGTCTATCGAAGATTCGCTCTCCAAAATATCTGCGATTCAGCTTATAAACAAATGCATTTAAATATTAATGCAAATATTTTCTCTTGATTTTATGATAACTGCCTTCAAAATTACGCTTGGTATTACTTATACCTATTTAAATTTGATATTATTGCTAAATGTACCCATTTTAAGATTTCTTTCGTCTTTGTTTCTCTAGGTTTTTCACTAATAACCTGAGTTCGACGTAATATTTGATTCCAGTTTGAATGAATTTTTATTCAATTCGAAACTATAATTTAGAAAGACTAACTAGTTAATTTGAGAAATTATAGTGAGTAATTGGGAAAAATTCATCAAATCCTAAAGGAAACCCTAATAAAAGGCACTCTTTTTGAATAAAAT